>ERZ826396.545-NODE-545-length-54020-cov-4.604614_pt1 | contig 54020 bp, 43 predicted proteins | sample MGYA00519926_ERZ826396 | MGnify/ENA primary metagenome ERZ826396 (study PRJEB31778, sample SAMEA3449230) | human gut metagenome | biome: human gut; feature: human-associated habitat; material: faeces | place: United Kingdom | collected 2010/2012 ... | reverse complement strand
CGTTATGTACCGTTACGTTTTTGGCCAAGCGAGAGCGTGTACCAGCAAACACCATACCCGCCGCTGGGCAGAGGAAGGTACAGATGGAGAGGGTGGAACAGCATGTGTCCAGGGCTGAGCGGTAACAGTGCCCACCATGTTCCTTGTTAAGGTATTGTATATTTTGGGTTAAAAATGATATAATATTGTAGTCGTTATTGTTCAGAGGCTTTCCGGACGCTTTGGCACTTATATGCGGATTTTTAGCATGTTATATGTCGCTGCATTAGAGACCAAACGAAAGGCGCTTGTGTAAAATGGAAGCACTGCAGAGGCAGGCTGTAAGCGCTCGGCAGAACCGTGAATGATAAGGTATATTAGCACAATTCTGATCCCGAAATCAGAAGCGGACAGGTTACTGTGTCTACCTTGACTTGTCTTTTATGCCTGTGCTCTACGGCAAAATCGGAGATCAAATTGTCGAATGGGAGGTTGAAGTCATGGGACCAGAATGGAAAAAGAAATTGAGATGGCTGAGTATTTTTCTTGCGGTGACTCTTATGATGACAGCGATGCCTTCCTCCGTGTCTGTATTTGCAAAACAGGACGGAGAAGTGGTTACGGCGAATGCACCGGAACCTGCGTCTACATCTGGGAAACAGACATTTTCGAATATGCAGCAGTTACCAAGCAGTGGGCAGCCATCATCTAGTGTGCAGCCGTCATCTAGTGGGCAGCCATCATCTAGCGTGCAGCCATCATCTAGCGTGCAGCCGTCATCTAGTGTGCAGCCATCATCTAGTGTGCAGCCGTCATCTAGCGGGGAGCCATCATCTAGTGTGCAGCCGTCATCTAGCGGGGAGCCATCATCTAGCGTGCAGCCATCATCTAGTGGACAGCCGTCGTCCAGCGTGCAGGAACCGTCGGATGAGGCATCCTCATCTGGCGAGGAGAGTTCCTCAGGAGAACAGCCTTCCTCGGCTGAAGATGAGGTTTTGATCGTCAATAACGATGGAAGCGCTTCTGTTCATATATATTGGGTGGAAGAGGAGCAGGAGAATAAGCGCCCGGAAGCGTCCGCTTATTCGCAGTACGCCCTGTATTATTCCATAGAGGGAGAAGAGAGCGTCAGGCTGACGGAAGAGGGCTGTGCGCGAGTGGGGCTTGAGGAACTTCCGGAAGTACAGGTGCAGGATGAGGGAGACCGGTATGTCCTTTCCGCTTCCGGCCTGCCTTCAAAGATCCGCGTGATGAGAAAAGAAGCCCAGGACACTGTCCGGACGGCAGATCAGGAAGAAAACGGCTCACAGTATGTGGAATGGGAGATTCGGCCTCAGGATGAGGTGTCCGGATACAGCCTTGTGTGGGTGGATGAGGATGCCTTGAAAGATCCGGATGGATACCCATATGCACAAGAAGCCGGTTGGTATTATGTACAGGATGCGCAGGCGGATGCCAACCCTCCGGAAACGGAAGAAAACGGCGTGAAGGTTGTGGGATGGAAGGGAAGCTATGACCAAATCGTATATTGGGCGGACGAGCAGAACAAAGAAGGCGTGCGTCCCCTGACAGACAGCTATGCATTTCCGAAATTATATTTCACCTACAAGGTGATAGAGATTTCCGGGACAAAAGACGGTGAAGGAACCGGGACAGATGCAGACCAAACGCCGGCTGCGGACGACGGGATGGAAGAGGCGGAAAGAACCGAACTTTCAGAAGCAGATCTGGAACGGCTTGGAATGAAGGAAATGCCGCAGTTCGGGATTCAGGAGAGAGAAGACAGCTACATTCTGACCCTTGGCGGGAATACACTGCCCACCGAGATTGTGCGCACGGATAATGGACAGGAAGTAAGGGCTTCCATCGAATGGGAGATAGAACTCCAGGAAGTGGAAGGGTATCTGCTGGTGGAGGTGACGGAAGAGGAACTGCAGAAACATCCGGAAAATTATCCGTATGCTTCTCAAGCGGGTACATATTATGTGATAGAGATCGAGGATGCGGAAGAAAATACGGAAGAGAGCCTGGATGCTGTGGCCTATCTTTCTGAGAGCAGCCGCAGGGTCTACTGGGTGGATTATAACGATGCCTTTGGCACGCGGCCGGAAGGGATTGTTCCGGAGTTGTATTTTACCATGACCCGTACGGATGGGGAAACAGAAGGAGCGTATGGAGGCAGACAGCAGCTGACGCAGGAGAATCTTTCCATGCTGGGGCTGGATTCCATGCCCGCTTTTCGGATCGAGGATATGGGCGAGGCGGTCAGGGACGGCAGCGCGGTGGAACTTTCTTATCCGGGCCAGGCAGAGGATGAAGTCTATACGGTGGAAGTCTGGCAGCTGATCCTGGACGGGGATATTCTGCCCACCCGGCTGGTTCGCACGGAAGGGGACGAGAAGACTGAATATCAGGTGGAATGGGAAATCCTTCCGCCCGAAGCCGCGCATTACAGCCTTCTGGAGGTGGATGCGGATACGCTGGAGGAAGCGGCGCAGGAATATGCATATGTGACGGATGAAGGCTGGTATTATGCCCTGGATCTGGGACAAGAGATCTCCCTCTATGCGGACGAGGCCTATACGAACATAGAGAAGTCTGAGACGGTGACGCAGGACATTTACTGGGTGGACAACGGGGATGAGAACGGCGGCAGGCCGCTTTTGAGCGACTTTGGGGCGGAGCTGACCTTTACGATGACCAAATGCGACGCAGGTGGAAATGAGATTGAACCGGAAGAAAAGCAGAGCGGAAGCCTGAATGAAAAGGACTGGACAGAGCTCCTGAAGCTGGAGGCGCCCTGCCCGAAGATTTCCATGACTCCGCCGAACGCTTCCGCCTATCTGGCCAGCGCAGAGCTGCCTTCGCTTATCAGGCAGCATGATATTTACGGGGAAGATACCTATTGGAAGATCGACTGGCAGTGGAAACATACTGATGTTCCCGGGTATCAGTTTACGGAAGTGACGGATGCGAACCTAGGGGATTATCCTTCTATAGCAGGGAGCACCGGAACGGGCTGGTATTATGTGGAGGAAACGGATCTTTCTTTTCAGTTTGTGCTGCGCACCGGAAGCACATTGGACGGGCTTTCCCAGGAACAGCTTGAGAATGTGTGGGCAAATATTGCAGGTCAATTCAGCCTTACCTATCAGGCAGGGAAAAAAGACGGCACGCTGCCGCTTGACGGAGATGTGCTGAAGGAGCTGCTCCATATAGAGATTTCCGGGCAGACGGGCGTGCGTACCATAACCGTCACCATGGAAGGCATCCAGAAATATAATCTGGACGGGAAGGAGATCCCGTTCCGGCTTCATCAGGACGAAAACAAGGATGAGCTCTCATCAGGAGACATGCCTTCCGTACCCATGGAGGAAAACGATGTCCTGAAGGTGGAATATGACAATACTTCTGTGCCAAACCACGGCGGCGATCAGTCCGGCGTCTACAGCGGCGGCACGGTTAATCTGACGCTGGAAGGGCTGACCTCTTATCAGGCGCATAAAGCCTGGCTGGATCCGAAAGGGTCGGTCCGGCCGAGTGGAGAATTCCAGCTGTGGCGTTTCGTGGAAGGGACGGATCCTGGAAGCGCCGCTGCGGTGTGGGATGAAAACGGAATTATCCACGAGGAACTGGATACTGCGCATGATACCTATCTGGTTGATTTCGGCAACGTGCAGCTTCCGAAATACAATGCGGAAGGCTATAAGTATATCTATGTGGCGCGGGAATATCTCAATCAAACGGGAGAGGACAGCTATACGCAGATATTCGGCTCCATCGACAGCGAGACCGGTGAGATCAAGGATACGCTGGTAGGCACCACGACACGGGGTGAGAACGATATTAACCTCTATTATGACGGCACGCTCTCCAATCGCATCTCGGGCACAGTCCAGACGAAAGCGACGAAAACCTGGATGGCTTCTGCGTTCCAGGCGGAATTTGAGGATGTGACGGTCGTATTCAAGCTGCAGTCCCGTCAGGTGGGAGAGGAAAACTGGGAAGATGTGACCAACGAAAACGGAGAAGCGGTGACAGAAAAGATAGAAGGGTTCAGCGCGGAAGAACTTTCCGGAATATCCTTTGAGAAGAGCGCGGCCAAGTTCGACGAGCAGGGCAGGCAGCTACAGTATCGCTGGGTGGAATCCGAGATCCGTCAGGGAGCGGATACAACCAATCTGTTCACGCCGGATGGAAACGGCGGCGGTACTTTTACGCTGGTCCAGGACGATGGCAGGCAGATCCAATATGTATCGCGCGCAGTGACGAGCGAAGAGGCCCCTTATACCACCGTGATTACCAATTCGGTGGTCAATACCATCAGCTATGAGGTGGAAAAGGTATGGGATCGTGTGGACCCGGAACCGGTAACGATCTATCTCTATCGGACGATCAGCGGGGAAGAATTGGCGAAACCGTTCATCACGCTTCAGTTTGATGAGAATGGCAATGTGGCTGAATTTAAGGTGGAAGAGAGCCTGAAAACGGAATCCGATTCCATTTCCAACAACGGGCAGGCGTCCTGGAAAACGCTAATTGACGGACTGGCGGAGTATGATGAACATGGACGTCAGTATGAATATTATCTGTTGGAAGATACCACAGACGGCGGACATTTTCCAACCTATGAGACGAGCCACGATAAGAACGGCAACTATCAGACCAAAGTGATCAATGCGCCCGGAGAAGGCTATCGCGTGATGGTGCGCAAGCATTGGATTGACGACAGCGATACGCTCCACAGAGGGAATGTGACCTTCACGGCATATAATAAAGATACGAATGAACCGATCAACTTGATTACCCTTTCGGACGGCGTCTGGTATGGATATATCGGGCTGAAAAACAACAAGCCGGAGGATGTCTACGTCCTGGAGACGCAGATTGACGGAACGCCGGCGTATTATATGGACGGCGAGAACAGAGTAGAACTGATTAAGAATCCGAAAAATCCGGAGAATATCAATGAGCAGATCATCGCCGAGAATGAGAACCACAGATATGAAGTTACCTATGCTGAGGAGAAGATTGCCGGAGAGACCTTCCGCGTGATCACCAACAGGCGCCTGGGCAATGTGGATCTGACCGTGGGAAAAACGTGGTTCGACGGGAATACGCAGGGCCGGCAGGCACTCCAGCAGGTGCTCTCGAAGAGCGGCTATCAGGATCTTTCTCTGTATATCCGCCTGGAATTCGCGGATGAGACGGCAGCGTCTCCGGAAAACGGTTATACGATCAACTATGATGAGAATGAAGGAAGCGTAACGATCAATAAGGGGTCGGCACAGCCGGTGCTCATCCTGGATTCGTCAGGCCATCCTGCGGGAAGCCTGCAGGAAGTGGATTTGGATGGCCCCGCGAACCCTTCCAGCTATACTTTCTTTAACCTGCCGAAATATGATACGAACGGCACGACGGTCCGCTATACAGTGGATGAGGTGTGGATGGATACGGATGGGGAGGTTTCGCTGGAGGACATGGCCGACGAATACCCGGAGCTGTATGAGATATGGAAGGAATATCAGGTTCAGATCGAAGAAGTGTCCTATGAGGTGAAAGATGGGAGAAAGGAAAACGATAAGCAGGAGATCAGTATAACGAACCGGCGGAGTTATAGCAAGGAAGTATCCTGGCATAAGTCATGGAAAGACAGGTATAATTATGGCAATTCCAAACGGCCGGATATTTACCTGGATATCTATCAGCTCGTTCACGAAGCAGGAAGCGATGAGCCGGTCCTGAAGCTTTACCAGGCCAATTATAAATGGGAGTACAGCCAGGAACATGGCGGAAATGTGGAAACGGACTGGAACGCAGTCTTCAGCCAGCTTCCGAAGTATGATGCGCAGGGCTATGAGATTATCTATTATGCGGTGGAAAACACCCATGTGGATGCCGGCCAATTTGAATACGAAGAAGTGTCTTATTCCCATTCGGAAAAGTTAGAAGATTCCGGCTTTATCGGAACACAGACCAATCCAGATTCGGGTGCGATAGCTGCAGGGATGGTATGGGAAATTAAAGCCGAGGGACAGGGAAGCGGACGCTATGCGCTGAAAGAAGGAGGAACCTTTACCAACCAGATCGCATCTTCCATAGAGCTGGAGGGACAGAAAATCTGGCAGGGAATTCCGGCGGACTTTGACGAACAGCATCTGCCCACGATTGTGTTTGAGCTGTATCAATCCCTGGATGGGGGCAGCGAAACAAAGGTCGCGGAAGTGGAGATGAGCGCAGACCAGGCGGCGGTCACCCGCAACAGGTACAGGATTGCATATCTGGGAAAGAACATCCTCCAGATTACTGGAGACGGTAATTGGAGCGTGGGATGGGAGCCAAGCACTGCCGCCTATCCGCAGACTGATGAAACAACAATCCCGAAATATTCCGAGGACGGTTCCCTGTATACCTATACGGTGAAGGAGCGCATCAATTGGGCTGAATGGGCGGCCAGCGAGATAAAGGGGGATACGGACGGCTCCCATTCGATCTATGAGGAAGGAGACAAGGCGGAGGGAGACTACTCCTATACGATCACCAATCTCTACAGCAGTCCCAAAGGAGAGATTCAGGCAGCTAAATCCCTGTATCTGGATGCGGGCATGCTGGATGCTGATCCTGCGGCCGGAGCCGCATATTTCCCGGCGGTCACGCTGGAACTGTACCGCAGATATCCCTATGGACAGGCAGACACAGCCGTATCTGCATGGACGCTTGTGGAAAGCCAGACATGGACTGCGGAGCAGATAAAGACGGCATATGAAGCGCAGAAACTGAATGCGTCCGGAGGCTGGCTGGATAGCCATGCGTTTGTATTTGAGGAAAAGGAGATCTATGCCCCGAACGGAGCCAAGTACGAATATGAGGTGCGTGAGGTGAAGACCACCGAAGGGGCCTATGAGACCTGGATAGCAAAAGGAAGCGTGCAGAAAGGAACGGAAGGCGAGCAGATAAAAGGAACTCCTGCAATACCGGTTCGGACTCAAGACGGGGCTCCCTGGTATGTGGCCTTCCCGGCAGAGACGGATGCGGCGCTGTATGCGCAGGAAAATGCGGGCGTTGCCGTCACATTCCTGAACAAGCCAAAGGCAAATCCGGATAGGATTGCGCTGAAAGGCTCTAAGGAATGGGAAGATTTGGAAAACCTATATAGGACAAGACCGAAGGACGGCGAGGAAATAAAGGGCTGGTTCAAACTGTACCGGCGTACGGAGGCGCCGCAGGGCGGAAGCGCGATTGAAGAAGAGGTGCCGGAAGGATATACCATAGAGTGGACCTCCACGTCTGACGATACATGGGAATATAAAGTGAACGGCGAACTGGAGCGGAATGCCTCCAATGATATGCCGTGGATTTATATCATGAAAGAGACTGTGCCTGCGGATAGCCCTTATACGCCTTCCCCCAATCCAGGGACGGGCGAAAATGGCGACAAGACGGCCAGGGCGGAAATGGCACAGCCGACAGTAGAAGGCGGCGTGCTGACTGGAACCATCGCCCCGCTGACGAATTCCATCCTGACGAGAAAACCGTTTCAAAAGCAGTGGGAGGATACGGACGGAAATCCCATTACGGAAGACTATTTGGGCTATTATTGGGAAATCACCTTCAAACTGCAGGTGCGGGAAAAAGGAAAGGACGGTTCTTCGGATTCTGAATGGAAAGATGCAAAGGAGTATTTTGACGGACAAAGTTATGAGCCGGCAGGAATCCAGTATACGAAAACCTTAGAGTCAGGGAGCCTGACGGATCCGATATGGGGAACGGGAAACGCTTTTGAAAGCCTTCCCACCGTTATCAGAAAAACAGATTCAGGAGAACTGACAAATCTGGAATGGAGGGTGGTGGAAGATCAGATTCAATATGGAACCGATGTGGATAACCCGACCGTGATCGACGTCTGGGTTCCGGAAAAGACAGGAGATACTTATACCTATCAGTTTAAACCGGATGGAGGAATGGTGCTTCCGGGATATGTGAATGGAAACAGCAATTCCGCCCAGACCGTGATTCATGTGAACAAGATACAGACGACAGAATTTAGCGTAACGAAGACCTGGGCGGGAGACGCGTCCAATGCCTACGGCACGCGACCCGGAACGGAAGCTGCCGGGAAAACATGGGAGACCTGGTTTGTCATCCAGAGAAAGACGGATAATACGGACTGGGCGAATGTGGAATCGAACGGCACCCCTTTGGTGGTGGTGGTAACGGGAACGAATGACGACGCTTCTGTCAGCACTGCAGTGTCCGGACTTCCTGCTGAGGATATGAACGGGGACGACTACAGCTACCGGGCCCTGGAACTGCAGCCGGATCATCCGATCACAGGTGAACAGGATCTCCGCATTCTGCAGACAAACGGAGCAATTTACAATACGGCTTATAAGGTTGCTTATTCAGGTGAGGGAACGGGAAATGTGACGGCGACGAACACAATGACGTTTACTGCTCTGTACGCTGAGAAAGACTGGGTGGGAGGAGAAACGGCTTCCGTGACCCTGGATCTGCAATATCTGACTGCCGAGGACGACAGCAAAGATGCCAACTGGAAAACCCTGGCTTCTGTGACGCTGAATGGGCAGGCGGATCAGACTTCGGGGGTCTATGGCGAGTATGAAGCGTGGAAGGCGCGTTTCACCAGTATTCCCAGCCGAATGCCAGGCAGCTATCTGGAAGATGCAGACGATTGGTCCTGCGTGACCAGATACCGCATCCGGGAGAGAAACAGCAGCGGTTATGTTCCGATCGGTGAAATGAAGGGAACGGGAGAGGAAGGAAATCCTTATCTCTTTACCAATACGGTTACCACGTCTCTGATCATCCAAAAAGAGTGGGTGCAGACGACAGCGCATGAGATCGAGGTGAGCGTTTATCGGACGCAGGAACCGGATCCGGAGAAATGGAGCGATGCGCAGGGAGAGCAGTATTTGGAGAACGGCAAGGCAAAGACCGTCGTATTAAATGCGCAGAAAAACTGGACGGAAACGGTCAGCGGCCTGCCCAAATATGATGCGGATGGGAAGAGATATTATTACTTTGCGGTGGAAGAGAATGCCGGAACACTCGTTTCAGTCATTTATGAGCATGAGATCCTGGATCCGAATGGGAAAAAGGAGCCCACACAGACCACCATCAGAAATATCGGGCTTGCAGATATCTCGGGAACAAAAACCTGGAGAGACAACGCAAACGCATACAAGACCAGACCGGCAGAACTGGAACTGAAGCTTTACAGGACGACTTCCACGGAAGAATGGGACAAAGTGGCGGACAAAGACTGGGAAGAGGTGAGCGCTGTTCCGGAATGGACGGATAAAGAGAAAGACGTGTGGACCTATGTGTATCGCGCCCTTCCCAAGGCTGACCCGGCAGGAAATGTATACACTTACAAAGTGGAAGAAGTGACGCCGCAGGCGGCAGAAAGCGAAGCATACGGAACGGTCGGGGATGAATATCAGTTCTCACGGGACGAGAAGAACGATCCGCTGAACCTCATCAATACCCTGACAGGCGAACGGAAGATCACGGTGAAGAAGAACTGGGACGATAACAATGACAGCGGCCGACCGAAAGAAATTGTGGTGAAGCTGACAGGAACGGTGAATGACGGCAGTCAGACGCCTGTGGTTGTCTATGAACAGGAGATTACCCTGAAGCCGAGCCTCGCACAGAAGCTTCTGAACGGAGCGATCCTGGAAGAACCTTCCCATTGGAAAATGACGCTTTCCGGCCTGCCTAAATATGATACACAGCAGCGGCGAATCACCTACAACGTGACAGAGATCAAGATCCCGGGTTATGATGTATATGAGGAAACCGCCGTTGACAGCGGGGATTCCAACCACGAAATCTTCACCTTTACCAACAGGAAATACGGCAGCCTGACCGTGTCCAAGAACGTAACGGGAAGTGACGGAGATAAGGAAAAGGACTGGCAGTTTACGGTGAAACTTGGCGGAACGCTTGCCGGCTTCTCCGGAAAGAAAGGAGAGATGGAATTTACAGATGGAACAGCCTCTTTTGTTCTGAAGCACGGGGAATCCATCACGGCAACAGATCTGAATGCCGGCGCATCCTATACGGTAACGGAACAGGAAGCGAATCAGGGCGGATATACCACTTCCTACCAAGGAGAGGTAGGAACCATCCCTGCCGGGGATACGGCGAGAGCATCCTTTACGAATCATAAGGATAAACCTTCGGAAGGAACGACCACCGGAGGAAATGAGCCGGATCCGGGAACACCTGAAAAGGGCGGAGAGAGGAAAGGGGGCATCCTGCCGATTTTCGCGCTTCCGGGAGTTGGCATCCTGCCGGAACTGGGAAGTACGGGAGTACCCACCTGGGATGCATCCAATCCGCTTTTCTATATCGTTCTGGCCTTGGCAGCAGCTGCGGTGATCGCAGTGATTCTGCGCATGGGCGGAAAGCGGAACGGAAAGAAACCTTCGGGTAAAAGTCGGAGGAATAGTCGGAGAAAGTCCGCAGAACGTGGGAAAAAGGGAAAGAAAACGGAAGCGGACAGAAAAGAAGAATAGAGGGATGCTGAAACAAAATAAGTCTTTCTGAGGCCGGATTATGGACGGCAAAGAAAGAAGAGCGGCGGAAAACGCGGGATAAGCGGATTTCCGCCGCTCTTTATTTGTATAGGAAAAGTTGTTTCTTATTGAACGCAAGGGGCTGTACGCATAATATGCGGATATTTTTCCAATACTAAAGAAAGGTTAAAGGAAGTTTGAACGGGGCAGCAGCGTAAAGAAAGCGATGGGCCGAATTGCGTTTAAGAAGGGAGATTTCATGGCATCAACCGTATTGTACCTGAAGCTGGAAAGAAATGTGAAGCTGGATAAGCCGGATGTGCGGATCTCTGATTTGGGGAAACTGGTATGTGCGGATGCAAAGCTGCTTGCCAGAATAAAGGCTATGAAAATCTATGATTTTGATAAAAAAGACATATCCAGATGCGTAATCAGCGTGATGAAACTGATTGAAGCTGTACAGAAATTCTGTCCTGAATTGACTGTGGACAGTCTGGGAGCAGCGGAAGTGATCGTGGAATATAAGAAGAAAACTGAAGAAAATAGGGTTGTCACCTGGCTGAAGGTAGCTTTTGTGTCTCTGATTTGCTTTTTCGGGCCTGCCTTCACCATCATGGCATTTCATAACGACATCGGTATCAGCGCGGTATTTGGGAAATTTTACGAGATGATAGCGGGAGAAGCCTCGGACGGTTACACCATTTTGGAACTATCTTATTCTATTGGCCTGGCCTTGGGGATCATTCTGTTTTTCAATCATGTGGGCGGAAGACGAATCACCAAGGATCCAACGCCGATTGAAGTAGAAATGCGAATCTATGAAGATGACGTGAACAATGCGCTGGTGGAGACGGCGGATAGGGAAGGGGAGATGATCGATGTTTCTTAGGCAGATATTTCTCACCGTATTGGGACTTTGCAGCGGCCTGTTGGTATCTGGCGGAGTGTTCACGGTTCTTCTGTCGGTGGGGCTGGTGCCCAGGTTTGCCGGGAAGACACATACCGGCAGGTTTATTTTTCTGTATGAAGAAGCGGTGGTGGCCGGAACGCTTGCGGGAGGTTTGCTGAGCGTCTTTGATTATCCGCCTCAAATAGGAAGATGGTTTGGCAAATGGCTGGATATGAATTTGGGGGGAGAAATATTCCGGAGAGGTATCCTGCTAGGGCTGGAGGTGTTCTTTGGCCTGTTCGCCGGAATCTTTGTGGGCTGCCTTGCGCTTGCGATTGCAGAGATGCTGGATACCATTCCCGTGTTCGCCAGACGGATCCGTTTTCGGCACGGCCTTGGGATAGCTGTGCTCTTTGTGGCGGCAGGCAAGGCAGCGGGCAGCCTTTTTTATTTTATAAAGGGCATTTTTCAGGCCGGTCTATAAAGTGCTTTTTTGGCAGGGACATGCGCCCAACAAGTATGTTATCAGGCGTTTCCGGTTAAGGTATAGAGTACGCCTCCCAAGATTCCACATCCGATCATCACATAGATGGGATTTGCCTTGCATTTTCGCATTATCACAAAGGCACCCGCGAACAGTGCTGCCCCGATCCAATTAATGTGGGATAGCGGGCTGGCCGCTTCCTGGTTCCAGGCTGCCAGAGACAGAATGGAAAGCCCCGCCGAAGCGATTAGGGCCACGATGGCGGGCCGCAGGCCGGAAAGGGCTCCTTCAATGAAAGAAAGGTTCTTGTACTTAAAATACAGCCAGGCGAGCAGCATGACGATGATGCAGGAGGGGAGAATACATCCAAAGGTCGCCACCAGCGCGCCCGGGAAGCCAGCGATCCGGATTCCGACAAAGGTGGAGGAATTAACCGCAATGGGGCCCGGCGTCATCTCCGAGATGGTAACCAGATCCGCGAACTCTGTCAACGTCAGCCAATGGTGCTGATCGACCACTTGCTCCTGGATCAAAGGGATGGCTGCCATTCCGCCGCCGAAGCTGAGAAGCCCGATCTGAAAGAAACTGAGAAATAATGCAAGATAGTTCAATTTACCCCTTCCTCCTTTTTTCTTGATTGGAATAGAGTGCGAAGGATACCGTATATGGCGCAGGCAAGAATGATCCAGAGCACGTTGACGCCAAATTGCCAGGAAGCGAGAAAAGCCAGAACCATGACGATCGTGGAAAGAATTCCGCCCTCTTTATAGACATTACAGCTTAAGTTAACGGTTACGTCTGCGATCACGGCGGCTATGCCGGACTGCATTCCCTTTAAGACGGCGCTTACGATCAGATTATTCCGAAAAGCTGTATAGCACATAGAGATGACAGAGATGATTACAAAAGGCGGGATGATCGTTCCTATGATAGAAATCAATGCCCCGGGAATACCTGCGATTTTGTAACCGACTAGGATCGCTGCATTGACGGCTACGGCGCCCGGAGAAGACTGAGCGATGGCTGCCATATTAAGCATTTCATCCTCTTTAATCCAATGCAGTTCATCCGTAAATTTTTTCTTCAGAAGCGTAATGATGACATAGCCGCCTCCAAAGGTGAAGGCGCTGATCTGAAGGGTAGAGAGAAATAGGGTGAGATATTTTTTCCGTTTATACATTGCATGACCTCATCGTCGGGGTAATCGTGTTATGGAACATAGAAGGCGTTCCGGCACGACCTAGGATATTGCGAAAATCGCCACTATGTTCATAACATATAAAAAGATGCTGTTTCCCTTCCACTTTCCGGTCTGGGTATGGAAAATAGATGGAGAGTAGTAGTTATAAAGTTGCCACCCTTAGAATAACGCTTGTGTAAGTATTTGTAAAATATTATAATATAATAAAGTTTATATTGATTTGGCTATACATAGGCAGAAGGAGCGAATATGACGCTGAGGCATCTGAAAATTTTTCTGGCAGTATATGAGACGGGAAGCACCACGGCGGCGAGCGAGGTGCTGCGGATCGCGCAGCCGTCGGTTAGTGTGGCATTAAAAGAATTGGAGGAACATTATGGGGTCGTCGTGTTTGAACGTTTTTCAAGGAGACTGCTTGTGACCGAGGCGGGAAAAGAATTATATCAGTATGCACAGCATCTGGTGCGGTTGTTTGATGAGACGGAAGAAGCGATGGAAAGGCTTGGAGAGGCTGGAACGCTGCGTATCGGTTCCAGCATCACGATCGCAAATTATTTCCTGACCGACTATATACGCAGCTTTCGGGAGGCCTTTCCCAAAGTAAGTGTTAGGGTGATCATTGAGAATACAGATACCATTGAACAGCTGCTTATGGAAAATGAAATTGATTTGGGTCTGGTGGAAGGCAGAACGCGCAGCAGATTTATTCTAGCTGTCCCTTACCGCAAAGACAGCCTGGTGATGATATGCGCACCGAGCCATTCTTTTGCATCCGTAAAGCGTGTAACTACAGATGCGCTGTTGAAGGAGAACTTACTACTGCGTGAGAGAGGAAGTGCGGTGAGGGAACTGTTTGATGCCCGGATGAGAGAGAAAGGGATTACGGTAGAACCAATCTGGCAAAGCGTTAGTACCCAGGCGCTTATTCGGGCGGTCAAAGAAGGGTTTGGCATCTCAGTCCTTCCATATTATCTGGTTAAGGATGAGATTGACCGAGGAGAGGTTACAGCTTTTTCGGTAGAAGATCTGGATCTGTCCAGACAATTTGCCATCGCCTATCACCGGAATAAATTCCACACAGCGGCCATAGAGCATTTCATAGAGATATGTACCCAGCCATAAGAATTCCCTTCTGCAGGAATCGGGACTAGGCGCCAGGACGGATGAGGGGGCCTGACACCTGGTGCCCACTCTAGCCATTCATACAGTAATAAGCATTATATGTGAGACTACGTTACTACTCAGCCCTCCGCATGGCGGCTAAACTCCGCCCCTATGGGGCGTCAAACAACGCCGCCAGGGCGTGCGGGTGAACTTCCCGTATGCAAGGCCAAGAAACAGCACAACTTTCTCACAGGTTTGCGGAAAAAGAATGCAGCCGAACCCTGCGCCGCAGAAGGCGGATGCCCGTGCTTGGGGAACCGGGTGTCACAAACAAGGGAGACAAAACGGCATAGGATAGGCGGAGGGCTGAGTAGTAACGAAATTTGCCCGAAACTCTTAAATTTGCGCTTGCATTGGTTCCAAAGCTATGTTACAATGAGAAAGCTGTTTATGGAACCATAGCAGCGGCTAGTATAGCCAATCCGTTTGTGCGGATCGAGGATGAGAACGAATCACTTTAAGAAGAAAAAATAGAAGAGGTGAAAATCATGAAAGAAGGACTGCATCCTGCGTATTACCAGGCAACCGTAACCTGTAACTGCGGAAACACGTTTGTGACCGGTTCCACGAAGCCGGAGATTCATGTGGAAGTCTGCTCCAAGTGCCATCCGTTCTACACCGGTCAGCAGAAAGCTGCTCAGGCTCGCGGACGTATTGATAAGTTCAATAAGAAGTATGGCATGGATACATCCAGCAAATAAGGCTGGCGAATAAAGGCGAAGAAAAAGGTTGAGGTGTAATAATCTCAACCTTATTTTTCATACGGCAGGAACCTGAGCTGCCTAATGCATCAGAACCTTGGTGGCGTGCACTGCTGCGAGGCGGCGGATAGCTGGGCAGGGAGCATTCGGAAAGAGGGTTCTTGATTGATTGAGCATGAGGATGACGCGCGGAGCGTGGCATCCGTTGTTTTCGTGAACGCGGTTGCAGAAGGTACCTGATGGCACGGTGGCTGTAAAGGACGGCATCATGTGGCCGCGCGGAGGAGTTGGATGAGCAAAAAGAAATGCGGACACTATTCCGGAATTGGCGGACAGGCGGTTCTGGAAGGCGTCATGATGAAGAATAAAGAAGCTTATGCCGTATCGGTAAGAAAGCCGGACGGTACGATTGAGACGAAAAGGGAGCTGTATAAAGGAATCGGTGCAGATAAAGCGCTGACGAAGCTTCCCTTTATCCGCGGCGTTTTCAATTTTGTGGATTCCCTGGTTCTTGGGATGCAGACGCTCACCTGGTCTGCCAGCTTTTTCGAGGATGAAGAGGCGGAAGAGACCAAGATGGATCGGGCGCTGGATAAGGTTTCCAAGGGAAAAGGGGAAAAACTCCTGATGGGATTTACGGTGGCGTTTTCCATTGTCCTGGCGGTGGCGATTTTTATTGCCCTGCCCTTCGGCATCAGTCTGCTGTTCCAGTCATTTGTTAGAAACCAGACCGTGCTGGCTCTTCTGGAAGGAGTGGTGCGCCTGGCGATCTTTCTGATCTATGTGGCTGCTATCGCATCCATGAAGGACATCCGTAGAGTATATCAGTATCATGGGGCGGAACATAAGTGCATTAACTGTGTGGAAAAAGGACGTCCGCTCACGGTAAAAAATGTGATGAGAAGTTCCCGGTTTCATAAACGCTGCGGAACCAGTTTCCTGCTTTTCGTGATTTTGATCAGCATTCTGTTGTTCCTCTTTATCCGGCTGGATAATCCTGTGCTCAGGCTGGTGGTGCGTATTCTGCTGATACCTGTGATCGCCGGGATCTCCTATGAGGTGATTCGGCTGGCTGGCCGCAGTGACAATTTCCTGGTCAATCTCTTTTCACGGCCCGGTCTGTGGCTGCAGCGGCTGACGACGAGAGAGCCGGATGAGAGCATGGTGGAAGTTGCGATTGCTTCTGTTGAAGCTGTGTTTGACTGGAAGGCCTATCTTAGCAGTGAATTCGGCTATGAATTCGAGGAAGAGGCAGAGCGGTTTTCGGAGGAGGAGACCGAAAAGGGAACCGGAGATGAGGCGGCCGGAGCACAGGAATGGGAGAGCGTGCCGCAATGAACTACCAAGCGTGTTATGAATGGGGAAGGAAACAGCTGGAAGCGGCCGGCGTGCAGGAAGCCCGGCTGGATGCCCGGCTGTTGTTGGAGACGGCATGTGCCGTCTCTTTCAGCGATCTTCTGGCGCATGGGGAACGGCCTGTTGAACCTGCGGCGGAGGAAAGATATCGCGAATGGATAAGCCTGCGCGCATCTCATATCCCGCTGCAGCACATTACTGGATATCAGGAATTCATGGGATTGGAGTTCCTGGTCAGCGACAAGGTGCTCATCCCGAGACAGGATACCGAGATCCTGGTGGAAGAGGTGCTGCGGCAGATGACGGATGGAAGCCGGATCCTGGACATGTGTACGGGAAGCGGCTGCATTTTGCTGAGCCTGCTGCATTATTCCAATGGCTGCGTTGGGGTGGGAGCTGACATTTCGGCGGACGCGCTGGGAGTGGCAGAAGAGAATGCGAAACGGCTGGGCATTCAGGCAGACTTCATACAGAGCGATCTGTTTGAAAAGGTGACCGGAAAATTTGACTATATTGTATCCAACCCGCCCTATATTGCGAGCGGACAGATTGGTGAACTGATGGAAGAAGTGCGTCTGCACGAACCGCTTATCGCTCTGGACGGCCATGAGGACGGATTATTTTTCTATAGGAAAATCGTATGTGCCTGCGAAGCGTTTTTGAAAAGAGGAGGCAGCCTGTATCTGGAGATCGGCTGCGATCAGGGGGAAGCAGTGAAAAGCCTGATGGAGAATGTGGGTTTTCACGAAGTAGAGGTAACAAAGGATTACGCAGGGCTTGACCGCGTGGTATCCGGGGTGTGGTATCCGTAGGCGCATTTATTGTTCAGGAAGGAATGAAAAGATATGTTTGACAGACTGGAAGATCTTCTTCGTCGCTACGAGGAAATCATGAATGAATTAAATGAACCTTCTGTAACGGCTAATCAAGACCGTTTCCGGTCTCTGATGAAAGAGCAGAGCGATCTTGGGCCGATTGTGGAGGCGTATAGAGAATATAAAAAGGCAAAACAGGACGAACAGGACAGCCTGGCGATGCTGGAAGAAGAGAACGATGCGGATATGCGCGAACTGTTGAAGGAAGAGCATGCCGCAGCGAAGAAGCGGATCGAAGAATTGGAACAGGAACTGAAGATCCTCCTGCTTCCCAAGGATCCGAATGATGATAAGAACGTGATTATGGAGATCCGGGCCGGAGCGGGCGGGGATGAGGCCGCGCTCTTCGCCGCACAGATGTACCGCTTGTATGTGAAATATGCGGAAAGCCGCCGCTGGAAGGTGGAAACCGTGAGTGCGGATGAGATCGGGATCGGCGGAATGAAAGAAGTCAGCTTCATGATCAGCGGGAAGGGCGCATATTCCCGCCTCAAATATGAAAGCGGCGTCCACCGCGTTCAGCGCGTGCCCGAGACGGAATCAGGAGGAAGGATCCACACCTCTACCATCACCGTCGCCGTCATGCCGGAGGTGGAAGATGTGGACGTGGTGATCGATGAAAAGGATATCCGCATCGATGTGATGCGCGCTTCCGGAAACGGCGGCCAGTGCGTAAATACCACGGATTCGGCCGTCCGTCTGACGCATTATCCCACGGGCATTGTCGTATACAGCCAGACGGAGAAATCCCAGCTGCAGAACAAGGCAAAGGCCTTCGCGCTGCTGCGCGCCAAGCTGTACGATATCGAACAGCAGAAAGCCCACGACGCGGAAGCGGAACTGAGAAGAAGCCAGATCGGAACAGGAGACCGCTCCGAGAAGATCAGGACGTATAATTTTCCCCAGGGCCGCGTGACGGATCACCGCATCAAACTGACCCTGTATAAGATCGACGATATCATGAACGGAGACCTGGACGAACTGCTAGACAGCCTCATCGCCGCAGACCAGGCAGCAAAACTTGCGCGGATGAATGAAACGTAATTCGCCTGGTCTGCTGGACCGAGGCAGCAAAACTTGCCCGGATGAATGAAACGTAATTCGCCTGGTCTGCTGGACCGAGGCAGCAAAACTTAAAACTTTCTAAAGGAGGGGGAAAGCGATGATAAAAACCAATTTGTTCCCAGGAGGGGTGAGACGCGCCCTGACATTGAGCTATGATGACGGGCAGATCTTTGACGTCCGCCTGGCTTCTCTTTTTGACAAGTATCATATGAAGGCAACCTTCCATCTCAACAGCGGAAATCTGGGAAAAGAGGGATATGTGAAAGAAAATGTGCTCTCCCAGCTTTACCGCCGCCATGAAGTATCTGTGCATACGGTAACCCATCCGTTCCCGACACAGATACCGGATGCGGAATTGAGAAGGGAGATTGTGGAGGATAAGAGGAGATTGGAAGAACTGTGTGGATATCCGGTTCGGGGAATGTCCTATCCTTTTGGGGATTATTCCGAGCATGCGATCTGTGTGGCGCGAAGCTGCGGGATGGAATACAGCCGTACGGTGGAGGATACGGGCAGATTCGCGATCCCGCAGGACTTCATGAAATGGCATCCCACCACGCATCATAACGGCGATCTGGAAGGGCTGTGGAAGCGGTTCATGGAACGTGATTTTGAAGAAATGCTGCTCTTTTATGTCTGGGGGCACAGCTTTGAGTTCGACCGCGAGAATACCTGGGATAAGATGGAAGCGTTCTGTCAGATGGCAGCTGACAACGAAAATGTCTGGTATGCTACCAACATTGAAATTAAGGATTATATCACAGCGGTAAGAGGACTTGTGTACAGTGAGGATGGGAAGATGATCTATAATCCGTCCTGCCAGAGCGTATGGCTCACCGTGGATGGAGAGCCGGTGTGTATACCTGCAGGTGCGCTGTGGAAGAAATAGAAAGAAATTCTATGAGATAGAAAAAATTCTATTTGCTTGCGCGGAATGCAGGAATCGGACAGACTTGAGCATTTCCGGCGCCATAAATGTGCCGTCGTCCAAAGCGGCGCATTGTTTAGGGAAAAGTCCCCAGCATTTCATCCGGAATTGCCGGAGCAAATCTTCATATCCGTTCTCCGCGATCTTTTATAAGGGCTCCGTTTGGGGCGGCAAAGGAGCAATCATGTGCATATCAGGGAAACCAATCCCGCAGCTGGTTGCATTGATATTGACTTCCGCCTGCCGCTTCATGCGCTAGCCCTTTATTTATGCATGCCAGAATCCGGCCAGCAAAAAAAATTGCGCAATTTTTGGTCGTTTTTGCTCTTGTATTTCCCATTTGGTATTATATGATGAAAGAAAGAAACGCAAGGAAGGGGTGTTGTGCGCGGCGGTTCGGTACATCCGGAACGCTGTCACACAGAATCAAAGAAGGAGGATGCTGGGATGAAGATCGATTTGAGAGAAGCGGTTGCGAGGCAGGCTTCCATACTGGAAGCGGATGAGGCGGGATGCACCGTCCTGCTTGGCGCGAAAGGGGGAGGAATCAGTTTCCCGCAGCTGGTGAACACCAAAGAACGGTATGTTGTGGGGGACGTTGAAGTGCTGGAAGAGCATTCAGTGGCCATGGCGTTTCGGTGTTATCTGCCTGGAGAAGAGGAAGAACGGCTGGGAATGCGGTTCGGGCTGCTGCCGCGCTATAAAACGCGGATCTGTCTGGATCTGGATCTTTTGGATAACCGGACGATTTTTACCAACCGGACGCCGGGGACGCTGAAGCTGGTGATCCATGGACAGAGGACGGAGCGGGATCAGGTGGAACGATTTGAACTGGGGATAGAAAAGACGTTCCATGATGTGAAAATCCGTTTGGAGAATTTTCAGCTGACGGATGAATTCCCGAAAGAATTCCCCATGCCCTCCAAGAAGCTGGTGGATGCGTTCGGCCAGTGGAAGGAGAAGGAGTGGCCCGGAAAGATCCATTCTCTGGAGGAATTGAAGGAAAAGCTGCATGCGCTGGAAAAAGAGATGGATTATCCTTTCCCGGAATGGAATCGCTGGGGCGGGGACGCATCCAGAAAGCTGTGTGAGGGAACCGGCTTTTTTGCCACGAAGAAGACGGAGGATGGAAGATGGCATCTGGTGGATCCGGACGGCTGTGACTTTTTCTCCATCGGGCCCTGCCTGGTGCAGCCCGGAGACTGGGGGCGCTATGATAACTTTGAGGAATGCTGTGACTGGCTTCCGGAAGGGGATCCGGAGTATGCGGAATGCTTCCAGCAAATAACCACAAGGCGTGCGGCCTATATACCGGTGGATCATTATAAGATGGTGAACTATATCGGCCTGAATATGAAACGGGTCTATGGAAAGGAATGGGAAGAAAAATGGGCGGAGATTTCCCGCAATGTGCTTAAAGGCCACGGGCTCAATTCTCAGGGAAATTTTCCGATGCTGCATGTGAACGATGGGAAGGGCTGCATCGCATATGTGCGTGAACTGCCTGATTTCCCGGTAACGGATACCCTGATTTTCCGCGATTTCCCGGATGTGCTTTCCGAGCAGTATGCGGAACGGTCGAAGGCTTACGCGAGCCAGCTTGAGGGATGGAAGGACGATCCCTGGCTGATCGGATATTTCCTGAGAAATGAGCCGGAGTTCAATTTCGTGGAGGATCTGGCCATTGCTGATGAGGTGCTGCGCAACCCGGCCCGCACCTGCTGCAGGGAGGGGCTGATCCGTTTTCTGCAGGAGAAATATGGAACGATAGAAGCGCTGAATGAGGGATGGGGGACCGCCTTTGGGACGTTTGAGGCTCTCTATGAGCCGATTGATGCCTGCTCAACGCGCTATCCGGGTTCCGCTGCGGACATTCGGGAATATTCCGCTTTCCTGATTCGGGAATACATCCGTGTGCCGGCCCAGGCGTGCAGAGAGGTGGATCCGAACCATCTGAATCTCGGGCTGAGATGGTCCAAAGCCTATAATACGCTGATGATGTCCGGATGGGAGTATTTTGATGTATTTTCCATCAACTGCTACGATTTTGACCCGACGAAGGACATGGATTTCGCCAAAAATGCAGGGGTGGATCTGCCGATCATGATCGGAGAATATCACTGTGGCGCATTGGATCGGGGCCTGCCTGCGACCGGCCTGAAGGGCGTGACGAACCAGGAGGAAAGAGGCGTGATGTGGCGGCATTTCGTGGAAAAGGCAGCAGCCCATCCCTATGGCGTTGCAGCCCACTGGTTCCAGTACAATGATCAGTTCTGCCTTGGCAGATTCGATGGAGAGAATTACCAGATCGGCATGATGGATGTATGCATGCAGCCTTATCCGGAACTGATGGAGGCGGCGTATCAGACATCCAAGGTGCTTTACCGTGTGAAAAACGGGGAAGAGGCTCCTTATGAGAGAGAGCCGGAATCCATCCCGATGATCGGATATTAAAGAAACGCCGCAATGCCGATAACCGTATGGCTGCCGGGGCCTCAAAGTGGGACTGGCCTTTGTCCGTGAAGAATATGTAAGGAAATATAGGAACAGTTCAGACCTGTCTGAACTGCTGCGAAATAGATGGAAGACGGAGGAAAAAACATGATACGGCTGTTCAAAACGCATGAGATCAGAGAGTACAGGGAATTATCCGACAATCTGTGGGACTTTTCCACCCTGCCTGAACAGGGAAAGGGGGAAGAGATACGGATGCGGGCGGTGGTTCCAAGCTGTTGGGAAACCTATCCGGATACCATTACCTATCGGGGAAAGGCTGTCTATGAGAGAAGTTTTGAGGCTTCCGGCAATATCCGGCTGGAATTCAAGGGAGTCAGCCATACGGCGGAGGTATATCTGGATGGTAAAAAACTGGCAGAGCATTATAATGCCTATACGCCGTTTTCAGCGGTTGCAGAAGCGCTCCCGGAGGGAATGCATCATCTTCAGGTGTATGTGGATAATTCTTTTGGGCCGAATTCTGCGCTGCATGTGCCGAACGATTACCAGACCTATGGCGGGATTACGCGGCCGGTGGTGCTGGAAGAACTGGGAGATGCGTACCTGTCCGGCCTGCATTTTGATGCGGTAAAAGAAGACGGGGAATGGCGGGCGAATGTGGAAGTGGCGCTGAAGAACCTTTCCGATGCGGAATATTCGGGTCGGGTGCGTCTGTATGTGGGAGAGCATCTGCTGGGAGAACTTTCCCTTTGTGCAAAGGGACGGGATGAAGTGCGGGGAAGCCTGCATGCTGTCTCCTGCCCATGGGCGGAAGAATGGAATCCAAAGAGCCCGGTGCTGTATCCGTTGAAAGCTGTGCTCGTAGGTGCGGATGGCAGTGAGGCGGATGACCTGATTGACAGGGTGGGCTTCCGTCAGGTTCAGGTGCAGGGAAAGGACATCCTGCTGAACGGAGAGAAGCTCAGAATCAGAGGATTTTGCCGCCATGAGGATCATCCGCAGTTCGGCTGCAGCCTTCCTTTGGCCGCCATGCAGCAGGACCTGATGCTGATGCGTGATCTGGGCGCAAATTCGGTCCGTACCTCCCATTATCCCAATGATGAGCTGTTCCTGGATCTCTGCGACGAGCTGGGCATGCTGGTATGGGAAGAGAACCATGCCAGAGGCCTGTCTGAGGAAGCGATGCGCAACCCTAATTTTGAAAGACAGTGTGAAGACTGCATCCGGGAAATGATCGAGGCGCATTATAATCATCCTTCCATCTATATATGGGGCATTTTGAATGAGTGCGCGAGCCATACGGAATATGGGAAGGAATGCTACCGGAAGCAGTTCGATCTGATCCGGAGCCTGGACTCCACTCGTCCTTGTTCCTTTGCAAGCTGTCAGTTCAAGACGGATATCAGCTTCGGGCTGCCGGAGGTGGTTTCCTATAACATTTACCCGCTGTGGTATCATGATACTCCGCCGGCAGAATATCTTGCGGATCTCTATGATTGGGTACAGAAAGATACGGAAGGGGCAGGAAAGCCTTTCCTTGTGACAGAGATCGGCGCGGGGGCCGTCTACGGCTACCGGACGTCCGCAAAGGTGAAGTGGTCCGAAGAGTATCAGGCAGAGGCGTTGGAGAGACAGCTTCAGGCGGTACTTTCTCAGGAAGGATGCAGCGGCGTCTATATCTGGCAGTTCTGTGACTGCCGGGTGTGCGACGACTGGTTTTCCACCCGCCCAAGAACGATGAACAATAAGGGGATCGTGGACGAATACAGAAGGCCGAAGCTGGCTTACGAAGTGGTGAAGCGGATTTTCAGACAGCAGTAAACTGCTGTAGCGCCGCCTTGCCCCGCTTAGGGCAGGGGCCCGCGCGGGGCAGGATGGCGCTGTGCCAGTACACCTGAAAAACTTCCATCTTGATATATGCGGAAACGGTATGATAGGATAAAACCACTTGCCCGGAGGGTAAATCATTCGTTGGAAATGAGGAGCTGGATAAAGGCACGGACTGAGATGTCTGTTCTTTTATCCAGCTATTTTTTTTGAGAGCGGCCGCAGAGGGAGGTGCGGTGGCTGCCAGAGCAGAATGAGGGTATCCGGGACGGCATATGCTATTTGGAAGGAGAAAAGGAAACATGGACTTTTTAAATGGCAGGATCAGGCCTCTTTACTTCAAATATCTCGCGGCAGCTTTCGGCAGCGCATTGATCACTTCGATTTATTCCATTGTGGATATGGCCATGGTGGGAAAATATCATGGTCCGGAGGGAACGGCGGCTCTGGCGGTGGTGGCTCCCATATGGAATATCATTTACAGCCTGGGGCTGTTGATGGGAATCGGAGGCTCGGTTCTCTTTGCGACCATCCGGGGAAAAGAGGAGGGACAGTCAAAGAGATCCAACGAGTATTTTACGGTTTCCATTGTTGGGGCAGTGTTCCTGGCCATCATCACATGGATCGTGATCGCATTTTTTGAATTTGTTGTTCCCTGCTTTTTGTTCACGCAGACCCTGGCGGCTTATCTGAGAAACGACGGGCATCCGGCTTTGGCTATGGCGGGCGTGCTTGCGGGGGGCATTTTCAACATATTCGGGGATTATTTCTTTGTCTTTGCCTGTGATATGGGCGCTTTTGGCGCCGGGCTTGCAACGGCAGTCGGCACAGTGATCTCCATCCTCGTCATGCTGTCCCACTTCTTTACAAAGACCAATACGCTGAGTCTGGTTCGGCCTGAGAAACCGGTGGGAAAATTCTGTGAGATCTGTGTGACGGGCTTTTCCACGTTCTTTATTGATATCGCGAGGATGGTCAAATATACGAAACAATTACCGAATGGAAAGGAAGGGATCTCATGAACAGGATTATTACCATCGGACGGGAATTCGGAAGCGGGGGACGGGAGCTGGGGCGCCGTCTGTCGGAGAAGCTGCAGTTCGCCTATTATGATCAGGAAATCATCAGCGAAATTGCAAAGAGGACGTCTTTGTCCGAACAGTATGTGCAGGCGATCGTGGAGCATCGTCCGGCGTTTTCATTCCCCATTCATATCGGAAGGAGCTTCTATCCCGCAGCAAACCCGGCGTTTGAGCAGACAATGGCGGTATATCAGGAACAGGCGCGCATCATTGCGGAGATGGCGGCCAAGTCGGACTGCGTGATCGTAGGACGGTGCGCGGACTATATTCTGAAAGAGTATAAGCCGCTGCGCATTTTCGTCTATGCGGATATGGAAAGCAAAATCAAGAGATGCCAGGAAAAAGGGCCTGAGGAAGAAAGCCTGACGGATAAAGAGCTGCGTCAGAAGATATCCAGCGTCGATAAAAAACGTGCAAAATATTATGAATTTTACACGGGCCATTCCTGGGGAGATAAACTGAATTTTGACCTGTGCATCAATACAACGCAGACGAGTATCCGGGACATTGTTCCTGGGATTGCGAACCTGATCTGACCTGCGGCCTTCATCGTGAAAGCCTCTGTCTGTACTGGGTGGGCGTCATTCCCATCGTTTCCTGGAAGAAACGGTTGAAGCTGCGCTGGCTGTTGAAACCGGCTTCTCCCCACAGCTGTGTCAGCGGCGCATCCGTGGTGCGCATGGCGGAGAGGACGTGTTCCAGGCGGATATGGTTGAGATACTGACGGAAATGCATCTGAAGGCGGCCGGAAAACAGGCGGGACAGGTCGTATTTGTTCACATGCAGCTTCCGGGCCAGCAGGTCAAGGGTCAGGGGTTCCTGATAGTGCTCAGTGATATATTGGATCAGCCGGAAAGTGAGGTCCTCGCTTTCCGGCTGTTTGCGTTCTTCCAGGGAAAGCAGAGGGATGAGCAGGGAAAGGAGCACATGGTTCCAGGCGCTGCCAAGCCCGGTGCATACATCCGCGGAACATGGCGGAAGAGGATATTGTCCCTGGGAAAGAGCTAGCAGGCGCCGGAAGGAAAGAAAAACATCTTCAGGAAGAAGATTGGAGGGCAGAAAAGGGGAGGCCGGACGATACTTCTGAATGGCCCGCGTATAAGGATCGGCCATGGCGGGGGAATGGGCGACGCGTTCCGGGAAGATGTGGAATGGCAATTTATGACCGGCGGCCAGTGGGTCAGCCATCCCGGAGGAGACGGGGTGCGCTACCAGGTCAATATCTGCAAAGGATCCAGCCCGATCGTGGAAGGTCTGGAAGACTTTGAAGTGTGCAGCGAACAGTATTACCTGCATGTGGATCCGGCTGTGGATGTGTTGGCTACCACGCGTTTTCCCATTGTGCCCTATTATCATATTTCCAATAAGCAGGTGGATATGCCCGTGGCATGGACGAAATTCTGGGGAAACGGCAGGGTATTCTACTGCTCTCTGGGCCATCATGATGATGTGTTCGACCGTTTCCCTCAGGCACAGACATTGATGGAGAGGGGAATGCTCTGGGCAGCGGAGGGCAAGCAGTATGCCATTGACCATGGCCTGGATACGAAACGCTTTGAGAATACGGCGAAGATGTACTGACAGATACCGACCGGCGCCGGAAGGGGCGGCGGTCAGCAAGAGGAGAGGAGAACGGATTTCTGACAGAAAGGGAGAGGAATGCAGGAATGGAGAAAGTAAAAATCGGTATTTTAGGCCTGGGTGCGATCAGCGGCATCTATCTGAAGAATCTGACCGGACTTTTCCGGGAAGTGGAAATAGAGGGGATCTATGACCTGATTCCTGAGAAAGTGGAGGCGGCAAAGAAGGAGTATGGGATCCGGAAAGGATATGAGAGCATGGAGGCCATGCTTGCGGATCCGGAGATAGAGCTCGTGCTGAACCTGACCAGGCCCTTTGAACACTATGAGACCACGAAGGCGGCACTTCTTGCGGGAAAACATGTATACAGTGAAAAACCGCTGGCCGCCACCTTTGAAGAAGGGGAAGAATTGATGCTTCTCGCAAAGGAACAGGGACTGATGTTGGGAGGGGCGCCGGACACCTTCCTGGGCGCCGGTATCCAGACCTGCAGAAAGCTGATTGATGATGGCTTTATCGGGAAGCCCCTCGGGGCCAGCGCGCGGATGATCTGCCATGGGCATGAGAGCTGGCATCCTTCTCCTGCCTTCTATTATCAGCACGGAGGCGGACCGATGATGGATATGGGCCCGTATTATCTGACCGCGCTGGTGAATCTGCTGGGAGGCGTGGAAGGACTTACGGGAATCTGTACAAAGGGGTTCGAGACGCGCACGATCACAAGCCAGCCTCTGTACGGAACGCAGGTACAGGTGGAAGTGCCCACCCATGTGAACGGGATTCTGCAGTTCTCGTCAGGAGCGGTTGGAACGATCACCACCACCTTTGACGTATATTATGATACACAGGCTGGGCTGGAGGTTTATGGGACCAAAGGTACTCTGCGGGTGCCGGATCCAAACGGCTTCGGCGGGCCTGTATGGCTGTTCAGGCCGGAGGACGGCACGTTTAAGGAGATCCCATTGCTGTATGATTATCAGGAAAACAGCCGGGGCCTGGGCGTTGCGGATATGGCAAAGGCGCTTCGGGAAAAAAGACAGGCGCGTGCGGATGTGGAGCAGACGCTCCATGTGCTGGAGATCATGACCGCTTTTGAGAAGAGCAGTCAGGAAGGGCGGTTTGTGAGGATGAAGACCGCTTATCAGAGAAAAGAAGCGATGAGAGACGGCTGCATCAGAGGGATCCTGGATTAAAAAATGGAAAGAAAGGCGGGTGGAGCCAAACCACCCGCCTTTGCTGAACATGGGAACAGCCTGCAAAATGCAGCCTCGCAGCTTATTCGGTCACAGCCGCAATATAGCTGTTAATGATGTCTTCCAGATAACGGTATTGATTCGGTGAAAGCTGGGACAGCTTATGGCACAACACCGATTGATCATCCGCGGTGATTTTGCCCAAAAGGAGATAATCCGTACTGATTTCCAGAGCTTCGCAGATGCGTATGGTCGTCTCCGGACGCATGGCTTTCTGCCCCAGTTCCGCAGTGGAGACCGTCTGCGGGGTGATGCCCGCCATTTCCGCCAACTGTTCCTGGGAAAGGCGAAGCTGTTTCCTGCGTGTTCTGATTCTTGTTCCGATCTGCTTTAAAAGCTCTTCCATATGCTGTACCTCCACGATCATGGTTACATTTTATCTGCCATGGCATGAATTTTTAAGCGATCATGGAAGAGAAAATTCGTCTATGGGTTGTATTATGCAAGCATCTTCCGGATTCTGATGGAAACGGAGAGCCTCTATGGGTAAGAATCAAGAGGCTGCGGGCCATTCAGAATTTCACGGGAAATACGCAGGATCTGTTTCGGTGTGGTCGTTACGGACCAACGTACCAGGCTAATGCTGCCCTGGTCGATCTCAAGACCGGTGATACATTGAGGATGGACACAACTTCCGTCATTAAAATAAGGACAGGTGCCGGGAGATGCGAAAACAGGCCTGTGCGTGTGTCCGGCGATAACGATTCGGTTCTTTCCGGAAGCGTAGGAACAGAGCTGCTTTTCAATTTTTTCTACTAGTTTGCCGGAACGGCCGGCACCTGTTGGGGCGGTAAATCCGATGATTTCCAACGGACGCCAAAGGTAACGGACCAGAAAACGGCCCAAAGGATAGAGCTCATCATTGAGCAGGCTTCCCTGATGCCCGTGTATCAGAAAAAGCCGCTGGAGCGTCTCCCGGTTTTCTAGGATCAGCGCTTCTTCGGCCCGTATCCTGGAAAAGGGATTCTCATCTGTTGCAGAATGGTCGCAGGCATATGTTCGGCAGCTTTGTTTGGCAAAGCTCCTTCTGCGTTTAATGATATCATGATTCCCGTAGAGGAAATACAGGCGATCTTGCTCAAGGAACCTTAGCATCAGCCGGAAGGTGCGGCTATGGGTGCGCAGAATGGAATCAAAACATCTGTTTTCCCACAGTTCATCCCCATCACCCAGTTCAATATAGGTATATCCGTTCTGATAGTAATATTCCAGAGCTCCATGGAAAATGGAACTGTTCGGAAGAAAATTATCAGCGCCGTTACCTTGCCCTCTGTGGCAGTCACTCATCATGATGATGCGTGACGTGCTATCAAAGGGCAGGACAGGGGCGGAGGCATAGAGCCTGTCGAGCTTAGCGTTCAGGGAGGGCATCAAAGTCACCTCCCGGATCTGTAGCTGAAACTTGTATGGCTGCAAGAGTTGCTGCGGCAATTCCTCGTGCACCCGTTTGACAGGCACATGTCAGAAGAATTGTCTGCACACGACTCCCGGCGGTAGGGACATCCCTCACAGTCTCCCAGGCAGAGTCGGTTGGGCCTCCGACAGGAGGAACGCGATCTGGAACCGCAGAAAACCGGAGAGCAGGGATTGGACGTACAGGGTTCAGGTGTGCAGCAAGGGTGGGGAGGACAGGGGAGGCCGCTGCATGGAGGACAATGCTCAGGCACAGGAGGATGAGGCTTGGGCTCGGATTTATGATGTCGGATCAGTTCCAACAGCCAGTCAAATCCTTCATAAAATGCTTTTGCGTATAGAGAGTGCATGCAAAATTCGTAAAGCTGCGGCGCGAGCGCTTTCAGATATTCCAGCTTATCCAGCGTATTCTTATATTTTGCAGTTACCTGTCTGTACATAAAACAGTTGGTTTCATTCATCTTTTGTGCAGCGGCTTCCTGAATGGAGCCATGGGAGAGGGGCTGGCTGCTGTGCGGCTGTTTGAAGTGGATGGTTACGCAATGGCCACGGACGGAGTATTCTCCCTTTTGATAGCCGGTTCTCAGAAGGCCTTCCAGAAATGCATCGCACATCTGGCGGTTAGGAAAATACAGAAATGCATCCATTGTAAGCGAATCAGGGGAGGAAAATTCTCCCAATTTAAATCCGGTCAGCCACCAGTGAAGAGCCCTGCGTTTAAAAAGAATGCGTCCGTTTTTGCGCAGGACAAAGCTCATTCGTATCCGTTCTGGATCAGAGGCACATTCATAGAAGGGGCCGGTGAAGCGCTCCGTACTCACATCTTCCTGTTCTGTATTGTAGATTCCGATCTCAGCGCCAGTTGTGATGCCGTACTGGCCCTTCCATAATTCGATAAGCCAGCGTTTCCCGGCATAGGAGAAACGAATGGGCTCGCAGTGCATGACCATATTGAAAGTGGAAGAGCCTTCATCATAGAGCTGGCAGTATCCCATTTCACGCTGCCAGCAGTCCGTAAGGGAATAGAAAATGTCGCTCTTTCGGTCATAGGCGAATCCGGCTTCTTTCAGATCTCGGTTTAGTTGTGCCTGCTGCGCCTCTTTATCCGGGGAAGGATGAAAGTGTATGGAGCGGATTTTAAGCACGGCCAGAAATACTATGAGCCCGAGTACGAGCGCTGCGCCTATACAAAGAAGAATAGTTCCTATTGTCATGAGGCTGCTCCTTTCCGCCTTTAGGCAGAATGTGTTTACTGTATCATATGCAGAATCTGACAAAAAGCGACAGAGTATGTGAAAGCGTTTTATCCTACGCCCGGCCCTGCGCAGGATAAAAACGCGTTCCCTTATGGAAAAGAGAGGAGGGGGTATGATAGAATTGAAAGGAACGGAGATGCTTGGAGGCGCTGGGCGCGGATGGGAGTTTAAATATGGAAGAATATCGGATAGAGGATAATGTGGAAGGGGAAGTGCCGTTTACACCGATGGGGGAGATCGCGGGGTTTGCTGTGCGGCCGGGGTTGTTTGATATGAACGGGGCCATGGCGCTTCCGGTGGGGGTGAATTTTACGGTGCATACCCAGGATGGGACGGGATGCGAGTTGCTTTTGTTCCACAGGGGAAAGGAAGAGCCCTATGCGGTGCTGCCGTTTCCGAAGGAGTATCGGATCGGGGATGTGTATTCCATGATTGTGTTCGGGCTGGATATTGAGGAATTCGAGTATGCATATCGGATAGACGGGCCCTGGGATCCGGCCAGGGGATATCGGTTTGACAGGAATGCGGTTCTGCTGGATCCCTATGCGAGGGCGGTTACGGGCCAAAGCGTGTGGGGAAAGCGGCAGGAGAAGCATTATCATGCGCGCGTGGTGAAGGATGTGTTCGACTGGGGGAGCATGCCGCAGTCTTCCCGGAAGATGAGCGACCTGGTCATTTATGAACTGCATGTAAGAGGATATACGCGGCATCCGTCCTCCGGCGTAAAAGCAAAGGGAACCTTTGCGGGGCTGATGGAAAAGATCCCGTATCTGAAAACGCTCGGGATCAATGCGGTGGAGTTGATGCCGGTTTTTGAGTTCGATGAAACCATGAATTCCAGGGAGGTGGACGGCAGGCTGCTTTTGGATTACTGGGGATATAATACGGTGAGTTTTTTCTCGCCCAATACCAGCTATACGGCAGCCAATGAATTCAACCGGGAGGGAACGGAACTGAAGGAATTGATCCGGGCGCTTCATGAGAATGGGATAGAAGTGATTCTGGATGTGGTATTCAATCACACGGCAGAAGGGAATGAACAGGGGCCGTCTTTCTGCTTTAAAGGGTTTGATAATAAGGTTTACTATATGCTGACGCCGGATGGGTATTATTATAATTTCAGCGGATGCGGCAATACGCTGAACTGCAATCATCCGATTGTCCGGCAGCTGATCCTGGAATGTCTGCGTTACTGGACAGTTTTCTACCGGGTGGACGGGTTCCGCTTTGATCTGGCAAGCATATTGGGGAGGAATGAGGACGGTTCTCCGATGAATAACCCTCCGCTTCTGGAAAGTTTGGCGGCGGATCCGCTGCTGGCGAATGTGAAGCTGATCGCGGAGGCATGGGATGCGGGCGGGCTGTATCAGGTCGGGAGTTTCCCTGCGGGAGGGCGTTTTGCGGAGTGGAATGGAAAATACAGGGACAGTCTGCGTTCTTATATGAAAGGGGACTGCTGGGAGGCGGAAGGCGCGGCTGCCAGGATCACGGGTTCCTGGGATCTGTACGGTAAAAATGAGGTCAGGGAGGAGTATGCGGGATATAATTCTTCTGTGAATTTTTTCACCTGTCACGATGGGTTCACCCTGTATGACCTCTATTCTTATAATGAGAAGCACAATGAGCAAAACGGCTGGAATAATACGGACGGAGCGAATGATAATCGCAGCTGGAACTGCGGAGAAGAAGGCGAAACCCAGAATCCGGAGGTGCTTTCACTGCGTTTCCGTCTGATCCGCAATGCCTGCACGGTCCTGATGTGCAGCCGCGGGACGCCCATGTTCCTGGCGGGGGATGAATTCGGCAATACGCAGTTTGGCAACAACAATGGTTACTGTCAGGACAATGAGATCTCCTGGCTGGACTGGGGGTTGCTAGAGAAAAACAGGGAATTGTTTGAATTTTTCAGATATATGATCCGTTTCCGCCTGGAACATCCGGTGATCCGGGAAAAATTGCCGGATGCGGTCTGCGGTCTGGAAGCGCTGCGGGTCTGCGGAGCTTGCCCTAAGTTAAATGAAATTCCGCGCAACGTGGGTACCATGGGAATCTGCTATGCGGGGTATCTGAGCGAAAAGGGGAAAGATGATCTGGTCTATCTGGTTCTTAACGTCTATTGGGAGGACGTACGGATTGCCCTGCCCGAATTGAAAACGGGAGCATGGTATCTGTGCGTCAATACCTATGGGGACGGGCAGGGCAGATATTGCTATGAAGAAAAAGAACAGGTGCGCATAGAAGGAGAATTCATCATGCGCCCCCGTTCCGTCGCAGTATTTGTCGGTAAAGAAGAGAGTTTGTCCGCCCGCTGAAGGCGGTTTGTGCGTCCGCTTCAGAGCTGGTTCAGCATCGTGGCTACGGCGCACAGCTCTTCAGGTGTGACCTTATTCGGAAAACTTCCGGTCTTTACGCAGTCTGTAAAGTACCGGATTTCCCTGGCATAGGCGTCGCCCTTTTCCAAAAGGACGGGAGCGACGGCAGGAGCGGAACCATCCGACAGGTTAAGGATGGTTCCGTCGTTTTGGTAGATCTTACAGACGCCTCCCTCATAGGCGATCACGGCTTTTTCAAACTGGAACCGATATCCGGCGGTAAAGGGGTAAGGGGCCGCATACCAGGAACTTTCTGCGGTGATGAAGAAATCGGGGAACTCATATACCACGCTCAGATAATCCTGATCGGCCCGTTTCGCTCTGTGCGGGATAAACCCGGAAGGAGCGCCGAAGGCATAGAAAATAAAATCCAGGTCATGGATATGCAGATCAAAGGGAACCAGCCCGCTTTGCTCTTTGCACAGCATCCAGTTGCCGGGCCTTCCTTTGGGAGAGGGGCCGATGCGCTGCATGGAGCCGGAAAGGAGACGGCCATATTGGCCGGATACATACAGGTCTTTCAGAAGTTCATATTCCGGCCAGAAGCGCAGTACCTGGGCGGTCATGAAACATACCCCGTACTGATGCGCCGTCAGGTAAGCGCGTTCGATCTCTTCCGTTTTCAGGGAAAGGGGCTTCTCGCAGATTACATGGATTCCCCTTTTCATCGCGGTTACGGCACAGTCCACATGCAGCGGCGTGGGAAGACAGATATCCAGTATATCCAGTTTTTCTTTATTCAACATTTCTTCAAAGCTGAGGTAACATGCTTTGTCCGCATAGGGGGTGAGACATTCCTTGCGGACATCGCAGAGCGCAGTCAGCTTCACATCCTCCATGGCCTCCCAGGCAGTGATATGTGCATCGCTGATGCTGCCAGCTCCTGCCAATCCTACTTTTAACATATGCCGTCCTCCTTTTTTTCCTCCGTCTCTTTTGCTTGGCAGACTTCATTGATCACGGCCTGCAGATAGTCCCTGGATTCCAGGATGTCAGCCAGCTGCTGCGGGCCGGAGATTTCCCTCTCAATGGTGACATAGGAATCATATCCGAGCTCCCGCAGACGGATGAAGAGCGCGCGGAAATCCACTTTCCCTTCACCGATGCGCGTCTCCTGTCCTAGTTCATGTCCATTGGTGGGATACAGGCCGTCTTTGGCATGGAGGCCGCGGACGTATTGCCCGAACACATCCAGGGCATCCACAGGATTGGCTTTGCCATAGAGAATCAGGTTGGCGGTATCCAGATTAACGCCCAGGTTATCCATGCCTACCTGTTCAAAGCAGCGCAGCATGGTTACAGGAGTCTCCTGGCCCGTTTCAAACAGGAGGAACTGGCCATTTTCTTTCAGGTGTGTGGCCACGGTCCGCACGGCCACACAAAAACTGCTGAAATTGGGATCATATGGGTTCTCCGGAATGAAGCCCATATGGGTTACCACATCAAGGATGCCGAGCTTATGGGCAAAATCCGCGCCGTCACACAGATTCCGAATCCGCATCTGCCGGTACTCTGGGGGAACGAGACCAAGGCTGATCTGTCCGTCGTAAAAATCCCATACCTTCGGACCCTCCCAGCCGCACCAGAAAGCGGATACAGTAACGTTGTATTCAGCCAGAAGGGTTTGCAGCGCGGCTGCATTTTCATCCGTCCACAAACTTGGCTCCCAGGCAACAAGCTGACAGGAATCGAAGCCATACTGGCGGAGCGCCGCCAGCTGTCCCGGCATATCCTCCATGGATGTAAGCCTGACGCAAGTTCCGATTTTCATAAAATACCTCCATTCCGGAGCGTCAGCGGCGGGGCAGGTGCTAAAAGCTATTTGCGACGCTCCGGCACAAACAGCCCACCGAACTTGTCCGGTTTGTGAAACAATAAACCGTCACACTTATGTTTCATACCACCCCTTGGACATATATAGAAAATGTTATCTTTATCCTCTTTACCGTAACACAGCTTTTCCCCTCTTCTATGAAAAATTTGTACCTTTTGTTGTAATATTTTTACCTCTCGAAAGGGGCAAAACGACGGCGGGAAGACAGACAAACGGTTTCTGTGTCTCCTTCGGGCTCTCTCCGCGCTTTGCCTGCCCATCCGGTTTGCCCTGCGGCCTGTCCTATGCATGGCGGTTGAACTCTGCCCGTTTGGACACCTGGCAACGCCTCCATGGGTAGATACTCGGAACCAGCACGATTTTCTCACAGGCTTACAGGAAAAGAAATGCCCGTCCGCCGCATCCCGCCGGGTATTCATATAAGCAAAGCGCCGGGCAGGCTGCAGGGTGAACCGGATGGAAGGCAAAGCATGAAGCCATTCTGAAGCAGCGCAGAACCGAACCCTCCCCGACACCATTCCCCCTTCCCTGCGTTGGGGGCAAATGGTATAATGTCGCTAGACATTATACCGGCCCGAAGCGAAGCGGAGTGGCCATCTCCCCCGAAGGGGCCATGTCCTTCGGAAACATTGTGTCAAAGGCGGCAGATATTCCTGCAGACGGTGGGAGTTCAGGAGGTGAGAGGCGATGTTGGACGGGTATAAGGAATTGACGCCGGTGGTCTATGGGGAGAATGGGGTCAAGTATCTGTATGCGGCAAGAAAAACGCCCGGAGAACTTTGCTTTGCGCTGCATTGGCATGACAGAATAGAGCTGTTGTGTGTGGAGAGGGGGAGCCTTCGGCTGAATACGGCTGAGGGGCATGAGGAACTTTGCCCGGGACAGGTTGCCGTGATCGGGCCGAGGCAGTTGCACGGCGGGATCGCGGGAAGGGACGGAGTGGTCTATCATACGATCATGTTTGATGTGGAGAAACTCTGCAACGGCACGCTTGCATCGGAAAAGTACCTGCTTCCGCTGTGCAGGAATGAGGTTGCATTTCGCCGGATCGTATCGGACAAGCAGCTGCTGGAAGCCATATACAGGCTGGTGGGTGCGCTGACGCAGAGCAGCAGAGAGGAACGCGCCGGAGAAGAAGCGGTAAAGGGGGAGGAGGAGAAAAAGGACGCGGAGAGCAGGAACATGGAATGGAATCCATTGCTTTCCACGAGCGTTTTATATGAAATCCTGGGAATTCTGTACAGATATCCGGATAAAAGCGCCAGAATCCAGAGCGGACTTGGCAGGGGATTTGAAGAGATACTAAACTATGTGAATGCACATTATGTGCAGAAACTTTCCGCCAGGGATGTGAGTGCTCGGTTCGGCTATAATGAGACGTATTTTTGCAGGCGGTTTCGGGAGATTACCGGCTTTACCTTTACCAGATACATACAGGCTTTGCGGATGGAGCGAGCGCAGAAGCTGCTGCAGGAGGAAGCGTATGGGATCAGCGCCGTGGCTTGGAAATGCGGATATGAAGATGTGAGTTATTTTTCAAACTGCTTCCGGAAACATTTCGGCTGCAGTCCAACGGAGTTCAGAAAGAGGAGGTAAAAGAAATGAGGATATTGTTAATCGGAGGAACGGGGACGATCAGCATGGAGATCTCCAGGCAGCTGCTCGCTTTGGGGCATGAACTGTATCTGGTAAACCGAGGCAGCAGGAATGCCGGACTGGCCGCACAGCTGCCGGATGGAAGCTGGAACCGTCCGAAGGAGATACGGGTGGATATAGCGGAGGAAAAGGAGGCGGCAGCGAAGCTGGAAGGGCTTTCCTTTGATGCGGTGGCAGATTTCATCGCATTTGATGTGGAGGCGCTGAAGCGGGATTACCGGCTGTTTCAGGGAAAAACGAAACAGTTCCTCTTCATCAGTTCCGCTTCCGCCTATCAGAAGCCCCTGGCAAATGCCCTGATTACGGAGAGCACCCCGTTGTCCAACCCCTATTGGGAATATTCCAGGAAGAAGATAGAGGGGGAACTGTATCTGATGGAGCGCTATCGTGCTGAAGGCTTTCCTGTCACCATCGTGCGGCCCAGCCATACGTTTGATGAGCGTTCTGTTCCGCTGGGGGTACATGGAAATAACGGAAGCTGGCAGGTGTTAAAGAGAATGCTGGAGGGAAAAGAGGTGATCATCCATGGAGACGGAACCGCTTTGTGGACGATGACCCACAACAGCGATTTTGCGCCTGGGTTCATCGGACTTCTTGGCAACCCGCATGCCTTGGGAGAAGCGGTGCAGATCATGGCGCCGGAAAGTATGACCTGGAACCAGATTTATGAGGTGATTGCAGAGGAATTGGGGGTTCCGCTTCGGGCTGTCCATATCTCTTCCGAATTCTTGGCGGCAGCTGGAAAGGGTCAGTATGATTTTGCTGGCTCGCTTCTGGGAGATAAGGCGAATACGGTGGTATTTGACATCACCAAGCTGCAGAGGCTTGTTCCTGGTTTTTCGCCCAAGAAGACGATGGCCCAGGGGATTCGGGAGACGGTGCGCAATGTGAGAAACACACCTGCGCTGCAGAAGGAGGATCCGCAGTTTGATGCCTGGTGTGACAGGGTGATCGCAGCGTATAAAGGGGCGATAGAGGGCTTGGAAGCCAGATAAAACCCCGGCGCTTCTACCTGCCGTGTCTTCATCTCCGAGCCCTTTTATCTGTATATGAGAGCACTGCGGCCCTGGACATTCCCACCATAATCTGTTAACATCAAGAGAAAAAGGAAGAAGAACAGGATTGCGGCATATCCGCCGCAGAAAGAGAGGTTGTTATATGGAACAGCAGAAAAAACCGTTGATTTTCCAGTCGGATTTCGGAAGGGCGGATGGAGCGGTCAGCGCGATGTATGGCGTCGCATATTCGGTATGCAGCGAATTGAAGATTTCGGATTTAACGCATGAGATTCCGCAATATGATATCTGGGAGGCTTCCTACCGTCTGATCCAGACGGTAAGTTACTGGCCGGAAGGAACAGTGTTCGTATCCGTGGTGGATCCGGGAGTGGGCTCCACGAGAAGGAGCATTGTGGTTCGGACGAAAGGCGGCCAGTATGTGGTGACGCCGGATAACGGAACGCTGACCCATATTAAACGCCTCTGCGGCATTGAAGAAGCGCGCATAATAGATGAATCGGTCAACCGTCTTCCAGGATCCGGGGAGAGCTATACCTTCCATGGAAGGGATATCTATGCTTACACAGGAGCCAGGCTGGCTTCCGGCGTGATTGATTTTGAAGGGGTGGGCCCTGAGGTCCCTGCGGACAGCGTGGTTGAGATTCCTTTTGAACCGGCGAAGCTGCAGGAGGATACGGTGATCGGAACCATCGATGTACTGGATGTGCGGTTCGGAAGCCTGTGGACGAACATTCCCAGGGAACTGTTCCTGAAGCTGGGCATCAATTATGGAGACCGGGTGGAAGTGATTATTGAGAAGCGGGATCAGACCGTATACCGCACTTCGCTGATCTATGCGCATTCCTTTGCGGATGCCTATATCGGGGAAGCGCTGGTTTATGTGAACAGCCTGGATTTCATGGCGGTTGCCATCAATCAGGGTAATTTCGCCAGGGCTTATAACGTGGGGACCGGCCTGTCCTGGCGCATCATTATGAAGAAATCCACTCTGCATAGGTGAGAAAGATTCTGCTGCATGCGGGTACTGCAGCACGGTACAAGAGGATGTAAGATGCGGCATGCCGTCTTTAGGCGGCAGCCGCTTTGCATGGAAAGGCGGACGGAATGGAAGAGACAGGAAAAAAAGAACAGCAGGACTGCCGGGGATGGGAAAAACATGTGCGGCGCGTCGTTCCCTATACGCCCGGCGAGCAGCCGAAACGGAAAAATATCATTAAGCTGAACACCAACGAATGCCCGTATCCCCCCTCAGAGGAGGTGAGGCGGCTGGCAGCTTCTTATGATACGGAGGAACTGCGCCGCTATCCGGATCCGGAGGCGTCGCTGCTCGTGGACAGCATTGCGGCGTATCTGAAGGTGGATCCGGCCCAGGTATTTGTGGGAGTTGGCTCGGACGATGTGCTGGCGCTTTCTTTTCTCACTTTTTTTAACTCTGACAAGCCGGTCCTGTTTCCGGATATCACCTATTCCTTCTATGACGTTTGGGCGAATCTGTTTGGAATTCCTTACCATTGTCCGCAGCTGGACGGGGAATTCCGGCTGGTGAAGGAGGATTATTTGAAGGAAAACGGCGGGATCGTGCTCGCCAATCCCAATGCGCCCACCGGTCTGGAAGAATCCATGGAGATGCTGGAAGAGATCGTAGCGCGCAACCCGGACAGCGTGATCATCATTGATGAGGCTTATGTGGATTTTGGGGCCAGAAGCGCCCTGCCTTTGGTGGATAAATACGAGAATGTGATGGTGGTGCAGACGTTTTCCAAGTCCAGGGCCATGGCCGGCATGCGGATTGGCTTTGCGGTGGGAAGCAGGAAGCTGATCGGATATTTGAAGGATGTGAAGTTCTCCTTCAACTCATATACCATGAACGGCCCGTCCATTGCCTGGGGAGCGGCCAGCATACGCGATGAGGCATATTTCCGGGAAACGGTGGATAAAATTATCCGTACCAGAGAGCGGACGAAGACGGAATTGGCGGCTCTGGGATTTTCCTTCCCGGATTCCCGGACGAATTTTATCTTCGCAAAACACGAGACAGTTCCGGCCGCGCAGCTGTTTGAAGCGCTGCGGGAGGCGGGGATCTATGTGCGCTATTTTAAGAAGCCCAGGATCGATCAATACCTGCGCATTTCCATTGGTACGGATGAGGAAATGGACGCGCTGATCGCTTTCCTTCATGAATATCTGAAGAAGTAGGAGGGAAAAGACGTGGATGCCTATACGGATTTCGCGCAGGTGTACGATACGTTTATGGACAATGTGCCCTATGGGAACTGGGCGGACTTTCTGACAGAGCGGATGGCCCGGGAGGGAATCCGGGACGGTCTGGTGCTGGATTTGGGATGCGGAACGGGGACGCTGACGGAACTGCTGGCGGAGAAGGGATACGATATGATCGGCGTGGACGCCTCAGAAGAGATGCTGAATGTGGCGATGGAAAAACGGGAGCGCTCCGGCAGGGATATCCTCTATCTGCTGCAGGACATGCGCAGCTTTGAGCTGTATGGAACCGTGCGCGCGGCGGTCTGCGTCTGCGACAGCCTGAATTATCTTCTGGAAGAGGAGGATCTTGTGCAGACATTCCGGCTGGTGAACAACTATCTGGATCCGGGCGGGCTGTTTGTATTTGATTTTAACACGGTATATAAGTACCGCACGGTGATCGGCGATTCCACGATTGCGGAAAACCGGGATGACTGCAGTTTTATCTGGGAAAATTATTATGATGAAAAGGAACAGATCAATGAATATGATCTGACCATTTTCGCCCGGATGGATGCGGGAGAGAAGCATGCGGGCGGCGCCTGGGCGGAGGATGAAGGGATGTTCCGCCGGTTTACGGAGGTGCATTATCAGAGGGGTTATACCCTCTCCGTCATCCGGCGGCTGCTTGGCAGAAGCGGGCTTTCCTTTGTGGAAGCCCTGGACGCGGATACGCTGGGGCCGGTTACCCGTAAAAGTGAGCGAATATACTGCATAGCAAAGGAACAGGGAAAATGAGCGATTATATGGTAAGAGCGACGGCTGCAGACGCACAGGTACGCGCGTTTGCGGTGACCGCCCAAGATACTGTGGAGAAGGCCAGGCAGGCCCATGATACGAGCCCGGTTATGACGGCTGCGCTTGGCAGGCTGCTATGTGCGGGAGCCATGATGGGAAGCATGATGAAAGGGGATGCGGATGTGCTGACCCTTCAGATTTCCGGAGACGGCCCGGCCGGCGGCCTTACGGTGACGGCGGATTCCAAAGGAAGGGTGAAAGGATATGCGAAGGAACCCCAGGTTCTCCTTCCGGCCAACAGCCAGGGTAAGCTGGATGTGGGCGGAGCCATCGGTTCCGGCTGGCTGAGGGTGATTAAGGATCTGGGACTGAAGGAACCCTATGTGGGGCAGACGGAACTTCAGACAGGGGAGATCGCGGAGGATCTGACCTATTATTTCGCAGCTTCCGAACAGGTGCCTTCTTCTGTGGGGCTCGGCGTCCTCATGGAAAAGAACAACACGGTCAAGCAGGCGGGAGGATTCATCCTTCAGCTGATGCCCTTTGCTTCGGAGGAAGTGACAGAACAGCTGGAAGCCAACCTGTCCCGGATCCATTCGGTGACGGCCCTTCTGGAGGAGGGAAAGAGCCCGGAAGAGATCCTCGCCCTGCTGCTTGAGGGGATGGATATGGAGATACTCTCCAGACAGGAAGTATCTTTTTCTTGCAACTGCAGCAAGGAACGGGTGCAGAAGGCTTTGATCAGCATCGGGAAAAAGGAACTTTCTGAGATGATTGAGGAGGGGCAGACCATTGAGGTGAAATGCCATTTCTGCAATACGGCCTATCATTTTACGGTGGAAGAACTGAAGGAACTGCTGGATTACTGCGGCGGTTTGGACGGCGCCGAGGATTAGGCGCGCGGGATGTGTAAAAACGAATCAGAAGCGAGCATCCGGACAAGGGCGAAGCGCGATTGGAATGGCCGGATGCTGTAACGGTTCGGCTCCGGGAAAGGCAAGAGAAGCGATGAAACATGGATTTGTCAATGTGGCGGCGATGACGCCGCAGATTCAGGTGGCGGATGCGGCATATAATGCGGAACGCATCTGCGAAAAGATAGGGGAGGCGTTTAAGAGGAAAGCGAAGCTGATCGTTTTCCCGGAACTGTGTATCACGGGATATACCTGTCAGGATCTGTTCCTGCAGGAGACGCTGCTGGAAGGGGCCAGGCAGGCGCTTGTGCGGATCGCGGAGTATACGCAGGGAAGTGACGCGCTCATTTTCGTGGGGCTTCCTCTGGAAAAGGACGGGAAGCTGTACAATGTGGCGGCAGCCCTTCAAAATGGCCGGATCCTGGCTTTTATTCCGAAGACCACGCTTCCCAATTATGCGGAATTCTATGAAGCGCGGCATTTTACCCCGGGAGAAAATGCGGTGGAGGAGATCTGGTTTGAAGGAAAACAGATCCCATTTGGCACACGGATTCTCTTTGCCTGTGATGCGGTGGAGGGGCTGAAGGTGGGCTGTGAAATCTGCGAGGATGTATGGGCGCCCAATCCGCCTTCCACCGGGCATGCCCTGGCCGGGGCTACGGTGATCGTGAACCTGTCCGCCTCCAACGAGACGGTTGGGAAGGATGCCTACCGGGAAGAATTGATCCGAGGCACCAGCGCGCGTCTGGTGGCCGGCTATGTCTATGCATGCGCCGGGGAGGGGGAATCCACCCAGGATCTGGTGTTCGGCGGACATAATCTGATTGCGGAAAACGGCAGGCTTCTCGCACAGGCGAAGCGGTTTTGCAATGAGTCCGTCTACGCCCAGCTGGATGTGCACAGGCTGCGCGGGGAAAGACGGCGCATGAACACGTTTCCGGCAGCAGGGGCGGAAGGATATCTGGAAATCCGGGTGCATATGGAACAGGAAGAGACGGAGCTTTTCAGACCGTACGGGCGTCTGCCTTTTGTTCCTTCGGATGAGGTGACGCGGAACCGCCGCTGTGACGAAATCCTGTCGATTCAGTCCCTTGGATTGAAAAAAAGGCTTGCACATACGCGCTGTCAGTCCGCAGTGATCGGCATTTCCGGAGGCCTGGATTCCACGCTGGCCCTGCTGGTATGTGTGCGCGCTTTTGATATGCTGGGGCTTTCCAGGAAGAACATTCATTCCGTCACTATGCCCTGCTTCGGCACCACGGACAGAACCTATGACAATGCCTGCAGGCTGGCACAAACCCTTGGGACTTCCCTGAGGGAGGTGAATATCAAAGAGGCGGTGCGCCTTCATTTCCGGGATATCGGCCATGCGGAGGACAATCATGATGTGACCTATGAAAACAGCCAGGCGCGGGAGCGGACACAGGTGCTGATGGACATCGCCAATGCCGAATCAGCTCTGGTGATCGGAACCGGAGACATGTCCGAGCTCGCTTTGGGATGGGCCACCTATAACGGGGATCATATGTCCATGTACGGGGTGAACGCAGGCGTCCCCAAGACCCTGGTGCGCCATCTGGTCAGATATTATGCGGACACCTGCCGGGAAGAAACCCTGCGGGATGTGCTCCTGGATGTGCTTGACACGCCGGTCAGCCCCGAGCTTCTGCCTCCGGTGGACGGCAAGATCAGCCAGAAAACGGAAGATTTGGTAGGCCCTTATGAACTGCATGATTTCTTCCTGTACTATATGCTGCGCTGCGGTTTCGCCCCGGATAAGATCTATCGGATCGCGGTGATAAGTTTTGAGGGAACATACGATGGCGCCGAGATCCTGAAATGGCTGAAGAATTTCTACAGGAGATTTTTTGCGCAGCAGTTCAAGCGTTCCTGCCTGCCGGATGGGCCGAAGGTGGGAAGCGTGGCCGTCTCGCCCAGAGGGGATCTGCGCATGCCTTCCGACGCCTGCGTCCGGCTGTGGATGGAGCAGGTGGAACGGCTGGAGAAACGGTAGAAATCTGGCACAGTAAATGTTTAGGGTAGAACAGAAAGGGAGGGGGATTTTATGTTTAAGAAAGCATTCTGGGTTCCTTATGAGGATAGCGGGAACTATCCTACAGTCGTGAAAGCGCAGGAGGCAATCTCGAAATATTGTGAGGAAAACAAATATGCCTATACGTTTACCGCTGAGGATGAAGTCGAGATAGACGGGAAATTATATGAAATCTATCGCGGCTATGAAAACGGGAGCCGCGGAAATTACGGCGTTAAGTGCAAAGAGAAGTAGTGTTGCAGCGATTGGAATGGGGCGAGACAAAAGGGCATCTGGGATATTCCCACATGCCCTTTCCTGCGAATCGGTATTTGGTTCTGCATCCTGGACGGAAGGCGTGCTGTTTTCCGGATTGTTTTGCATCTCATTTTCCTGCGCGTCTCCTTCCGGCGTTTGTTCATTGGAATCCGGGTGCTGTAGGCTGTCTTCGCTGCCGGTGCTTTTATCACTTTCGTTGATGCTGCCGGGATGTGTTTCCGCCAGGGAGAGCGCGGATGTGATGGCTTCCAGCAGAACCTGGGAGGTATACTTGTTGTCGTCCGAATAGGTGATGTCCTCCAGAGATTGCTTTTCGCAGATCTGGACAGCCAGGTCGTTCAGCGCCGGTTCCATCAGAGGATACATGGTGGTGACCGCCTCATCCAGATTCACCAGACGTATGGAGTTGATGTTATTATCATCCACCACCACTTCCACATCCACTGCAGAACTGCCCAGAATCACCGAAGTGGTGTATTTTCCGGGAACAAACCTATCGTCCGCCTCAGAAGACATGGGCGCCTGACTCTTGCCCGGAAGGAACATGATGATGAGAAGGATGAGGAACAGGATCCCCAATACGGCGAAAATGCCGGTATATATCAACTCTTTTAAGTGAAGTACGATGATTTTGGTCTTTGAACTCATATCCATATCCCCGATTTCCATTGTTTATACAGTTTACTCGGAAGGGGGGAGATTTATGACTGGAGGATGGCTTCGATTTCATTTCAAAATGCCTGAAGAACGGAGTGAAGGCCGCATGCGATGCCGGAAATTGCGGCGGCTGTGATGGGCGCATTACGCAGGAGGAATGATTGTGAGGAAGTTTTTGGGCATAGTTCTATCAATTATACTTTTGTTGTCCGGCTGTGGTCTGGCCCCCGAAGGACCCGAATCGCTTCAAATCGATGGGAAAATTTTCAGAACAGGATTTTATGGAACCCTTTACCCCTATGAATATTCTTTGACAGAACAAACTTTACAGGGGGATGATTTAACGCTGGTTCGCATCGCCCACGATACATTTGAACTGTACCACGCTGATGTGGGTTCCTATGCGGAGGGCACGATTTATTGTGAAGAAAGCCAGTACGGGCAAGCGTCGGCGTATTATTCCAATCCGGACAATTATACATTTTTCTGTATCCTTGGCGTGAACATGAGTGATGGAACGCGTGCGCAGACGGTAGAACTGCCAGATATGGATGCGGCCATGTTTGATGAACTGCTCAGCTTTGCGGATAGGTCATATTATGACCCTTTTGATACGGGGCATAATTCTGAAGTGGAAACAGTGGAACTTCCCATGCCGGACAACAGGACGGAGACGCGCATGGTGTTTTACAAAGAAAGCAAAGATGCCCTTTTTTGCTCCAGCAAAGGAAATGATTTTTATATTATCGATCATATTCTTTACATGGTATATCAATATGACTATGGTCATGGGGAAGATGAAAAACTAATCGCTGTAAAAGTTCCGGAGGATATTAGCGCTTATTTTGTTGGATATATGGAATCTTTTTTTGAGCAGTAACGCAGATCACCCCTTCCCTCAATTTTTCATTGACAAATCTCCCAAATTGTAGTTTACTAATACACAAGGGTAAAGGCGCTCTTACTGAAAGGTAAGTGCGCCTTTTTCGCAAGAAAAACCGCGCGCTGCGGGGAATGGAGCGTTAGGAAGGATGCAGATTTCTTTTACGAAAATGCACGGCTGCGGCAATGATTATGTATATGTCAGCGGCTTTACAGAGAAACTACCTGATGAAGAAAAGCCTGAGTTTGCCAGAAGGATGAGCGACCGCCATTTCGGGATCGGCGGGGACGGCGTGATTTTCATCAATCCGTCTGAAGAAGCGGACTTTGAAATGGAGATGTACAATGCGGACGGAAGCCGCGGGATGATGTGCGGCAATGGCATCCGATGCGTTGGGAAATATGTATATGACAACAAAATGACCGACCGGACCGAGATCCGGGTGATCAGCGGCGGAAGCGTAAAGCTGCTTACGCTGTTTCCCAAAGATGGCAAAGTGGAACGGGTGCGGGTGAACATGGGAGCCCCTGTGCTGGAAGCGGAGAAGATTCCGGTGCGTTCTGATGAAGGGCGGGTGATCGGCCAGCCCATATCCGTTGGAGGCAGAGAATGGAAGATGACCTGCGTATCCATGGGCAACCCCCATGCGGTGGTTTTGGCAGAACCTCCGGAAGCACTGGCTCTGGAACGGTTGGAGATCGAAAAGATCGGCCCGCTGTTTGAACATCATGAACGGTTCCCGGATCGGGTGAACACGGAATTTATCCGCGTGATTGACGAGCATACGGTGCAGATGCGCGTTTGGGAACGGGGCAGCGGAGAAACGCTGGCCTGCGGAACCGGCTGCTGTGCCGTGACGGCTGCCTGCGTTCTGAACGGGCTGACCGGCCGCAGGGTGACGGTACGGGTTCTTGGCGGAGAACTGGAAATCGAATGGGACGAAGAAACCAATGAAATCTATATGACAGGCCCTGCGGAGACGGTTTTTGAGGGCTGTGTAGAATACGAGCCAAACCAGAAAGGATAAAGTCATGTTTCGAGTGAATGAGAATTATCTGAAGCTTCCCGGAAGCTATCTTTTTTCCACCATTGGGAAAAAGGTGAATGAATATGCGTCCGCCCATCCGGATAAAAAAATCATCCGGCTGGGAATCGGGGATGTGACGCAGCCCCTGCCGCCTGCGGTGGTAGAAGCCCTGCATAAAGCGGTGGATGAGATGGGAAATGCGGAGACCTTCCACGGCTATGCGCCGGATTTGGGCTATGCGTTTCTGCGTGAAAAAATCGCGGAATGCGATTTTCGTGCCAGGGGTTGTTCCATCTGTGCGGATGAGATTTTTGTATCGGACGGGGCGAAGTCGGATTCTGCCAATATTCAGGAAATTTTCAGCCAGGACAGCCGGATTGCGGTCTGCGATCCGGTCTACCCGGTCTATGTGGATTCCAACGTGATGGCAGGCAGGACGGGAACCTATGACCCGGCGACAGAGACCTGGAGCGATGTGATCTATATGCCCTGCACCGCGCAGAACGGCTTTGTGCCTTCCCTGCCCAAGGAGCGGCCCGACCTGATTTATCTGTGCTTCCCCAACAATCCGACAGGGGGAGCCATTACCAAGCCGCAGCTGCAGGAATGGGTGGACTATGCGAACAGAGAGGGCTGTGTGATCCTTTTTGACGCCGCCTATGAAGCATATATCTCCCAGGAGGGAATTCCGCACAGCATCTATGAATGCGAGGGCGCCGAAACCTGCGCCATTGAGCTGCGTTCCTTCTCCAAGAACGCCGGGTTCACCGGCCTGCGCCTGGCCTACACTGTAGTGCCAAAGGCCCTGAAGGCAGGGGATGTATCCCTGAACGCCCTGTGGGCGAGAAGGCACGGAACCAAGTACAACGGAGCGCCTTATATCGTGCAGCGTGCCGGAGAGGCCGTCTATACGCCCGAAGGACAGGAACAGATACGCGGCATGATTGAAAAATACATGAAGAACGCCCATTATATCCTGAATGGCCTGAAAGAAGCCGGTTATGAGGTATACGGAGGGGTGGATTCCCCTTATGTATGGCTGCACACCCCGGGAAAGATGACCAGCTGGGAGTTCTTTGACTATCTTCTGGAGACAGCGAACGTGGTAGGAACCCCCGGATCCGGCTTCGGCCCCAGCGGAGAACACTATTTCCGCCTGACCGCATTCGGCACCTGGGAGAACACAGTGGAGGCTGTAGACCGCATCAAGGCGTTATAAGTATCCATCGAATCTAAAAAAGCAGAATGATTTAAAAGCTGCTCTGGAACTGTAACTTTTTTTTCGTTACTACTCAGCCAAAGGCTGAATTGCAACACTCTTTCCACACTTGTTTTTAAATTTTTCTTGCATTTTTACATCCGCTGTGATAGGATGTGAAACAAATTTATAAAACCAACGGCAAAGAACGGGACTCTTATCAAGGGAAACGACAGGAAGGCGGCGTCACCGACTGAAAGCGCTGCCCGCGGAAGCTGATACAGGGAACACCCGGGAGCCGGTTATCTGAAATCCAGACGGACGTAGGGTAACCCGTGAACACGCGTTAAGTGAAAGAGTGGATAAGACGACCCAGCGCTTTGATGGGAGCGCCGTCTTATCAATGCGGGTGGTACCGCGGAGTCAGAAGAATCCGTCCCGGAAGCAGCAATTGCTGCTTCCGGGATTTTTTTTGCGCGAGCAGTGAGAAGGGCGGCCCGAAAGGAAAAAGACGCTTCCTGAAAAACAGGAAGACGCCCCACCTTCCTGCTTTTCAGGAAGCGCCTTTTCTCCTTTCAGGCCATGCGGCGAACGCCGCGTCAGCCTGGGGCCCCGGCCCCAGGCTGGCCCTTCGGACGATAGCTAATAGTCCTCAGTCCAGTCCTCCAGCCTCCAAAAGCTGCCTTATTTCCCCTCCCCCAACCGGATCCCTCCTCCTCCGCCCCGCAGCCGGAACCGATCAACCCAGCAAACAAAAGGAGACCAAAACCATGCAATTCTTAACCCCCACATCAATCAAACGCACTTGTGAAATCACCGACCTGCTCTCCCCCTCTCTGTTGGGAGAAACGGTGGAAACCACCGGAGCCATCCACACCATACGCCGTATGGGAACCATCGCTTTCCTCATCCTCCGCAAGAGGGAAGGACTGCTTCAATGCGTCTATGAGGAAGCCCAGGCGGATTTCTCCCTCAAGGATGTAAAAGAAGCAGATACCGTCCGCGTACGGGGTATCCTTTCCGCATCCCCTAAGGCCCCGGAGGGCATCGAGATTCATTTGCTGCATATTGAGATCCTTTCCCGAGCCAAGGAGCCCATGCCGGTTCCCATTGCCAAGACGAAGATGAACCTTTCTTTGGAGACAGATCTGGATCTGCGCCCCATCACTCTCAGAAACATCCGCGAACGGGCCCGCTTCCGCATCCAGGAAGGCGTGGTCAGAGGGTTTCGGGAGTTCTTAACCGAGCAGGGCTTCACCGAGATCCACACCCCCAAGATCGGAGCGAGAGGGGCGGAAGGCGGTGCCAATATTTTCCGCCTGGACTATTTTCACCGTCCGGCAGTCCTGGCCCAGAGCCCTCAGTTCTATAAGCAGATCATGGTAGGCGTGTTTGACAGGGTGTTTGAGACAGCTCCGGTGTTCCGCGCGGAGAAGCACAACACCAAGCGCCATCTGAACGAATATACCTCTTTGGATTTTGAAATGGGCTATATCGACGGATTTGAAGATGTGATGGCCATGGAAACGGGGGTGCTGGGGCGCATCATGGAAATTCTTGGTCGGGATTATGACAGGGAACTGGAACTTTTGGGCATCACGCTTCCCAAGGTTGACCACATCCCCTGCGTGCGCTTTGACGAAGCCAAGAGGCTGGCTTCGGAGAAATATTCCAGGCCCATCCGCAACCCTTACGACCTGGAACCTGAAGAAGAAGCGCTGATCGGGAAGTATTTTCAGGAGGAATGCGGTTCCGATTTCGTGTTCGTAACGCATTATCCCAGCAAAAAACGTCCTTTCTATGCCATGGACGATCCAGAGGATCCCACCTACACTCTCAGCTTTGACTGTCTCTATCAGGGGATGGAGATCACCACGGGGGGACAGCGCATTCATGATTACGACATGCTTCTGGAGAAGCTGGAACGGCGCGGCATGACCCAGGAAGGGATGGAGCATTACCTGTCCGCCTTCAAATACGGCATGCCGCCCCACGGAGGTTTAGGGATCGGCCTGGAGAGGCTTACCATGAAGCTGGTAGGAGAGGACAACGTCAGAAGCACCACCCTGTTCCCGAGGGATATGGGCAGGCTGGAGCCTTAGAGGAGGTAAAAAATGAGCCATACAAATCGCATAACAGATGAAGTGATCGAATATGTGGGCATCCTGGCAAAACTGGAACTAAATGAAGAAGAGAGAAAGCAGGCCGGGGCGGATATGGAACGGATGCTCAATTATATCGATAAATTGAATGAACTGGATACAGAGGGCGTAGAGCCCATGACCCATATTTTTCCCACCGTCAACGTGTTCCGGGAGGATGTGGAGACGAACCAGGACTGCCGCGAAGCGATGTTGGCGAACGCTCCCGGCCAGAAGGACGGCATGTTCAAGGTGCCGAAGACCGTGGAGTGAAGCGGGAGAAGAAGGCTGCGGCAGAAGGCTGCGCCCAAATTGCTGCGGCGGTGCTGCGACGGGCTTTGTCCGCCGGGAGAAAGCCCTGCGATAGAAAGGAGATGCGAAATGAGCCTGATGGAACTGACAGCCCTTGAACTGGCTGATAAGATAAAAAAGAAGGAATGTTCCTGTCGGGAAGCTGTTCAGGAGACATTGGATGGCATCCGGAAGAAGGAAGAACGCTACCATTGCTACATTTCCCTGGATGAACAGGATGCGCTGGCCCAGGCGGATGAGATCCAGCGAAAAATCGATGCAGGAACGCCTGTGAGCCCCCTTGCCGGCGTGCCCGCGGCGGTGAAAGACAACATCTGTACGAAAGGAAGGGAAACCACCTGCGCGTCCAGGATCCTGTCCGGCTTCGTTCCCACTTATGACGCGGAAGCTGTGGCGCGGCTGAAGGCGGGCGGAGTGGTTATCCTGGGGAAAACCAATATGGATGAATTTGCCATGGGTTCCACCACGGAGACGTCCGCCTTTGGCCCCACCCGAAACCCCTGGAACCCAGCCCATGTTCCGGGAGGTTCTTCAGGCGGTTCTGCGGCGGCCGTGGCGGCGTCGGAGTGCTTCTTTTCTCTGGGAAGCGATACGGGCGGCTCCATCCGCCAGCCGGCAGGATTCTGCGGCGTTGTGGGAATGAAGCCCACCTATGGGACGGTTTCCCGCTGGGGGCTGATCGCTTATGGCTCCTCTCTGGATCAGATCGGCCCCCTGGGGAAGGACGTGGCCGACTGCGCGGCTGTGTTGGATTTGATCAGCGGCCATGATCCGAAGGATTCCACAAGCCTTCTGCGCAGGGCGGACGAGGGGGCGGGCTCCTTTTCCGACGCTCTGAAGGAGGATGTGAAGGGCATGCGCATCGGCGTGCCCAGGGATTATTTTACCGAAGGGTTGGATCCGGAGGTGAAGGAAGCGGTAAAGCGCGCGGCGGATACGCTGGCGGCTCAGGGGGCTGTGGTGGAAGAATTCGATCTGAGCCTGGTGGAATATGCCATCCCCGCTTATTATACAATCGCTTCCGCAGAAGCTTCATCCAACCTGGAACGGTTTGACGGCGTGAAATACGGCTATCGGGCCGAAGGGTATGACGGCCTGCACCAGATGTATAAGAAAACCCGTTCTGAAGGTTTCGGGGCGGAGGTAAAGCGCCGCATCATGCTCGGCTCCTTTGTGCTGAGCTCCGGCTACTATGACGCCTATTATCTGAAGGCGCTCCGGGTGAAGGCGCTGATTAAGAAGGCGTTTGACGAGGCTTTTTCCAGATATGACTGCATCCTCGGCCCGGTGGCTCCGACCACGGCTCCCTTGCTTGGAGAAAGCCTGCAGGATCCGCTGAAGATGTATCTGGGCGATATCTATACGATTTCCGCCAACCTGGCGGGCCTTCCCGGAATCAGCCTGCCCTGTGCAGTCAGCGCTTCCGGCCTTCCCATCGGCCTTCAGCTGCTGGGGGACTGCTATCAGGAAAAAAAGCTGCTCCGGGCGGCGGCAGCCTATGAACGGGCGCGGGGAAGCCTGCTTTCCTGCCCCTGCCTGTGAGGAAAGGAGACGCTATGGTAAAACAATATGAAACCGTCATCGGCCTGGAAGTTCATGTGGAACTGGCCACCCGGACGAAAATTTTCTGCGGCTGTTCCACCGCCTTCGGAGGAGCGCCGAACACCCATACCTGCCCCGTATGTACGGGGATGCCCGGTTCCCTTCCCGTCCTGAACAGGCAGGTGGTGGAATATGCCGCGGCTGTGGGCCTGGCCACCGGCTGCGAGATCACACGGCTGTGCAAATTTGACAGAAAGAACTATTTTTACCCGGATAACCCGCAGAACTATCAGATTTCCCAGCTTTATCTTCCCATCTGCCGAAACGGAAAAGTGGAGATTGAGACGGCAGCAGGCAGGAAAAGCATCGGAATTCATGAAATTCACATGGAGGAGGACGCAGGAAAGCTGATCCATGACGAATGGGAGGACATCTCCCTGGTGGACTATAACCGTTCGGGCGTCCCGCTGATCGAGATCGTGTCCGAGCCGGATATGCGCTCCGCCGACGAGGTGATCGCTTATCTGGAGAAACTGCGGCTGATCATCCAGTATCTGGGGGCCTCCGACTGCAAACTGCAGGAAGGGAGCATGCGTGCGGATGTGAACCTGTCCGTCCGCGAGGCGGGAAGCGAAACCTTCGGCACCCGGACGGAGATGAAGAACCTGAACTCTTTCAAAGCCATCGCCCGTGCCATCGAAGGCGAAAGAGAACGCCAGATTGAACGGCTGGAGATGGGAAAGGCGGTTTTGCAGGAGACGAGACGCTGGGACGATAACAAGGAGACCTCCTTTGCCATGCGTTCCAAGGAAGACGCCAAGGATTACCGCTATTTTCCGGATCCGGATCTGCCGCCGGTATTCATAGACGACGCATGGTTGGAACGGATCCGCGCCAGCCTGCCGGAATTTCGGACGGAGAAAATGGCACGCTACCTGGAAGAATACCAGATCCCGGATTATGATATTGAGATCCTCACCTCTTCCAAGCACCTGGCTGATCTGTTCGAGGAGACGACCGCCCTTTGCGGCCTGCCCAAGAAAGTGTCCAACTGGCTGATGGGAGAAACCCTGCGACTGATGAAGGAGAGGGGAGAGGATGCGGAGGACTTACGTTTTTCTCCGAGTCATTTGGCGGAATTGATCGAAATGACGGAGAGCAGGCAGATAAACGGCAGCGCGGCCAAGGAAATTTTTGAGGCCATGTATGACCGGGATGTGCAGCCGCGCGAATATGCGGAAGAAAAGGGCCTTCTGATGGTGAAGGACGAAGGCCTCCTGGCTGAGACAGTTGAGAAGGTCCTTGCGGACAATCCCGCATCCGTGGCGGATTACCTTGGCGGCAAAGAGAAAGCCATCGGCTTCCTGGTGGGCCAGACCATGAAGGCCATGCAGGGCAAGGCTGATCCGGCGGCGGCCAACCAACTGCTCAAACAGCGCCTGCAGGAGAGAAAAGAAGGCGGGAAATAACGGCAGAAGTCCGAAAAAAGCCTGGATGCGCACGCGCGCAGGTGTACACTCTTATATATAGAAGGGGGAGGCTGGAATGAAGGAACCGGAAAGATTGATCGGATTCGTTTTTTATGAAGAAGAGGAACTTGCATTTGAGTTTGACAAGGATGCATATGTACTGAATCTGTATCCGTCCAAAGAGCAATGGGAAAGGTATTCTGGCATATCGTATTTCACGGAAAATCTCAGGATGGATGGTACGAAATATGAGTGGATTTCTGAACTGCGTATCTATGGGGAGTCTTCCACCGGGAATCGGGTCATTTTTTCGGTACAAAATCTTCCCTCTTCCTACCATGGGTTTCTGAGTTTTCAGGTGAACTGGTATTTTACCTGTTATCATGGGATGGATGAAAATCATATCGCGGGATTCTGTGTGGAAGGGGATATTGTGGATGCCTTTTATTCCCCGATGGCAGCGTTGGAGAACCGGATAGAATATAATGAAGAAAAAAAGGTGGATCGGGCGGTTGTCAACTCAGTGAATCCTTCTGATGCTTCCTGCGGCTCCTATATGCTTACGGATTCTATAGAAGCGGAACTGAAGATGATCGCATATCCGGTATTGGAGTCAAGGAATTATGAGCATCCCATCCATGCCAGGAGCCGGTTTATAGCAGCATTCAGTCAACCTGTTTCCATTGATACGGTATGCATCGCATTTGAGCATGTGCGCAGCTTCTTTATATTCAGCGCATACCGTGTAAACGTCGGCATCCGGAGGGCGGAACTGTTCGTGGCAGATGAAGACGGAGGACGCGATTATCTGGGAATCCTGGCCTTTCCCGAAAAAAAGGCGCCGGAGAAAAACACAAAAGCGAAAGAGCGCATGATCGTATATGATGATGTCAGGGGAAAAATGGCGGGAATCTTCGACGACATAAAGAACAAGTACCTTTCGCTGCAGCATATATGTCCCGATTATGATGCCATCCGCACTTATCCGCTGAGCCGCATGATTATGATATTCGCTTCCTTTGAACGGCTCTATGGCCATATATATGGAAAAGATACCGACCGGTCTGAGGAATATCTTGAGATGAAGGAAAAGGTTGTTAAGTTGATCGATCAGCTTGTGGATAGCAGCACCGGAAAGAGAAAAAAGTATGCGAAAACATTAAGAAATTATGTGGATAGCAGAGATGCAAGTTTTGCGGCGAATACGGCATATGCCCTGAAGGACTGCTCCGAGATCATGCGCCCCTTTCTGAAAAAGTATTATAAAGGAGAATTTGAAGAAACGGTTGAAGAGATAAGCGAGCGGATCGGAATCATCCGAAACGGCATCGCGCATTGCCGCCTGGATTTTAAGTTGGAGGCTATCCATCTGAGCGATATTCACATCATAGAAGAACTGATTTATGCCATGGAATTGAAACAGACGGGCCTGGATAGCCAGACGTGCGGGAGGGCGATCAGCAGGCTGTTTGGAGAAAATATGTCCTGCTTTTTTGGAAAAAACGGAATGTAGGCCCGGTTTTTGCTCAGCCCTCCGCATATGTCCGCGCCGGTTCTGCCTCACATTCCCCTTTATGCGCAGTCCGAACCGCGGGTTTCCTATGCGGGCCTGTATGCTGAAGGACGCCGC
>ERZ826396.543-NODE-543-length-54042-cov-16.162761_pt1 | contig 54042 bp, 53 predicted proteins | sample MGYA00519926_ERZ826396 | MGnify/ENA primary metagenome ERZ826396 (study PRJEB31778, sample SAMEA3449230) | human gut metagenome | biome: human gut; feature: human-associated habitat; material: faeces | place: United Kingdom | collected 2010/2012 ... | reverse complement strand
GCTTCTTAAACAATTTTAATTTGAAAATATTGTCTAACTTTTTGGGTTCAGTTCACATTTAAAGGATTCCGGCTATTATATTTTATAGAGACTATTTTCAAAAATGTTTTCTTGCGGAAAATGCGGCTTTGATTTTCCGTCTTTTTTGATGAAAAATAGTTGAATTTTGGAAAATGATGGATTTTCATTGACCCTTTTTCTCATTGCGTGGTATAGTATAAAAGTTATGGGACTATACTGAAAGAAGGGACGAGAAGGAACAGGAGGAATTCATTTGGAATTTGTAACCATATTACTGATTGCAGTCAGTTTAGCCATGGATGCTTTTGCCGTTTCCATTTCCAATGGCGTTTCTGTCAAGGGATTTGGAAAGAAACAAGCAGCTACCCAGGGGTTATATTTCGGTGGTTTTCAGTTTTTGATGCCCGTCATTGGCTGGTTTTTGGGCAGCAGTGTGAAAACATATATTGAGTCTGTCGACCACTGGATTGCCTTTGTACTGCTTGCCATCATCGGCGGGAACATGATCCGGGAAAGCTTTGGCGATGACGAGGAAGAAAGCGGACAATCCGTTCTGACAGCAAAAGTACTGCTGCTTCAGGCAGTAGCAACCAGCATCGACGCATTGGCAGTGGGTATCAGTTTTGCCATTCTGGATGTGAATATCTGGTGGGCAGCTGGCATCATCGGTGTGGTATCTTTTGTGCTTTCTTTCTGCGGCGGTATGCTTGGCAAAGGTTTGGGGAACTTTTTGCAGGCAAAGGCAGAATTTGCCGGCGGCGCTGTACTGATTCTCATTGGAATCAAAATTCTGGTAGAGCATGTTTTTCTGGGGGGCTGACGTAAAGGAGGAAAGCCTTTGGAGATGATACAACAGTTAGATGCACAGATCATACTGTGGATACAGGAACATGTGGTGTGTGATGGGCTGAACGCCCCCATGCTATTCATTTCAAAAATGGGCAATGCAGGCTGGTTCTGGATTTTGCTGGGGATTTTGATGCTGTTATATGGCATCAAAAACAGGAAATTTGCCAGATACGGTCTGGCTCTGCTGTTATGTCTGGGGACGACAGCGTTGGTATGCAATGTGACTTTGAAGCCTATGGTGGGCAGGATGCGACCCTATGACTTGTTGGGATTTTCCATTCTGGTGCCGCCTCTAGCGGATTTTTCCTTCCCGTCGGGACATACCTCCTCATCCTTTGCAGCAGCGACAGCGATTTATGCCATGAATCGTAAATGGGGCATTGTCGCTTATGTTTTTGCAGTGCTTATGGGGATTTCCCGTCTGTATCTTGGAGTGCATTTTCCCACGGACGTTCTGGCGGGGGCAGTCATTGGTTTTGTCATGGCAAGATTGACTTTATGGATCTTAGGCAAAATCAACGCCAGTTTTCAATTTCAAAACAGATGATTTGTTTTGAACAAAAGGGGGACAATTTTTTTTCAATTGATGTGAAAGAAACCATACATTACTTGAAGGAAGAAGTAAAGAGGAAGAAGGGAACAAAAATTGGCAATACCGGTAATTTACCAGCTGCTGACCATGGTTCTTTTGATGGTGGTCGGTGTAATTTTGAACAAAAAGAAGTTTTTGACGGAGAGCAATGCGAAAGGGCTTTCCATTGTGCTGACCCGTGTGGCAGTACCTGCAAACATGATTGTATTGATGCAGCGTCCGTTTTCTCATGAGATTCTCATTGGATTTCTGAAAACCTGCGGCGGCACGTTTCTCATGTGCTCTTTGGGTGCAGTGCTGTTTTTCATCATCGGGAAAGCCATGAAGATGCAGTTTCCAGAACTGGGGCTATTCTCCGGCGGCGGTGTCTACAGCAATGTTATCTTCATGGGGCAGCCTTTGATTATGGCCATGTACGGCGAGGATGGGCTGATCTTCTGCGTGGCAGTTATGTTCACCTGCAACGTGTTCCTGTTCACCGTATGTTCTGTGCTCTTTGCCATTGGCAGTGGAAAACGCAAAACAGTAGGCAGAATGCTGCGGGAGGCGTTTTTGAATCTGATCTGTATTTCAGCAGTCATTGGTGTATTCTGTTTCGTGAACTCCATTTCCCTGCCTCAGCCTATTTATGACGCATTAGAGTTCTCTGCAAATACAACGGTTTGCCTGTCTATGATTTATATTGGTACACTGTTGGCAGTGGCAAATATCAAAGAAATTTTCAAAGACAAGAAAGTCTATGTATTCAGTTTTGTGACACTGATCATCATGCCTTTGTTTACAAAGGCTGTGGCAAGCCTGTTCCTGGATGGCATTGCCCTGAGCGTGCTGGTGGTGCTCATGGGTACGCCTGCGGCGGCAGCCCTGCCTTCATTTGCGGAAATTTACGGCAATGATGAAAAACGGGCTTCGGAATACGTTTTCGTTTCCACCATTTTCTCTGTTGTCACATTGCCTTTGGTGGCACAGTTTTTGTGCATTTCCTGACAAGCAGTTACGACCTGCGGTTTTTGCCGCAGGTCTATTTTTTGTAAAGATTGTGAAAAAAAGGACAGTTGTCCATGGGAAAGACGGAAATTTGCCGGGAAGAAAAATGGGTTTTCTTCGACAATAGAAAAATTTTTTTTCAAAAAAACCGTATCCCTTTGTATAAAGATACCAAAAATTATTGTGAAATTTAGTGCAGGCAGGCGTGGGGAAAAGCTTGTTTCTTTCTATGGTTTCGTATATACTATGAAGTGGGACGGAATATGGCTATCTCATTTTAGAAATATACAGAATACACGCTACCGGTGCCGAAGCAGAAAAACAGGGCTTTTTGCGGTGGGGCGCAGGGTGTGTATTTGTTTTTTTCGAAAAAAGACAGCCTGTTGGTTTTTTGTTTCACAAAAAAACAGCAATTATATTCTGATTATCTGTATTATCACCAAATTTATGAAACAGGGGGATTATTATGGAAAATTTGATGTATTTGGCGCCGGTGCTGGGCATCGTTGCGCTGCTCTTTGCCTTTGTCCTTGCTTCTAAGGTAGGCAGAGAAGAAGAAGGTACAGACCGTATGCATGAAATCTCTTCTGCAATTCGCGATGGCGCAAACGCTTTCCTGAAAGCAGAATATAAGATTCTGGTTATTTTCGCGGCTGTACTGTTTGTATTGATCGGTTTCGGTGTAGACTGGAAGACAGCTATCTGCTTCGTCATTGGTGCTGCTTTCTCCACACTGGCTGGTTATTTCGGTATGAATGTTGCAACCAAGGCAAACGTAAGAACTGCAAACGCAGCGAGAGTTGGCGGTATGAACAGAGCCCTGTCCATCGCTTTCAGCGGCGGCGCAGTTATGGGTATGTCCGTAGTTGGTCTGGGTCTGCTGGGTGTAGGCGCAGTGTATGTGATCACAAAAGACGCCAACATTCTGTTCGGTTTTGGTCTGGGTGCTTCCTCTATCGCACTGTTCGGTCGTGTTGGCGGCGGTATTTATACAAAAGCTGCTGACGTAGGTGCCGACCTGGTAGGTAAAGTTGAAGCTGGTATCCCTGAAGACGACCCTCGTAACCCTGCCGTTATCGCCGACAACGTAGGTGACAACGTAGGTGACGTTGCTGGTATGGGTGCCGACTTGTTCGAATCCTATGTTGGTTCCATCATCTCTGCTATCACACTGGGTATCGTTTACTACTCTGTAGAAGGCGCTGTATTCCCTCTGGTTCTGGCAGCTGTTGGTATTCTGGCTTCCATCATCGGTACATTCTTTGTAAAAGGCGACGAAAACTCCAATCCGCATAAAGCCCTGAAAGCGGGTTCTTACTCCTCCGCAGTGCTGGTGATCATCGCATCTCTGGCTCTGAGCTGGGTATTCTTTGGCAACATGAACGCTGCCATCGCTATCATCGCTGGTCTGATCGTTGGTCTGATCATCGGTGTTATCACAGAAGTTTATACTTCCGGTGACTACAAATCCGTTAAGAAAATCGCGGACCAGTCTGAAACAGGTCCCGCAACTACCATCATCAGCGGTCTGGCAGTTGGTATGGAATCCACAGCTATCCCTATCGTGCTGATCTGTGTAGGTATCTTCGTAGCTTATGCAGTATGTGGTCTGTATGGCATCGCTCTGGCAGCTGTAGGTATGCTGTCCACAACAGGTATCACTGTAGCCGTTGACGCATACGGTCCTATCGCCGACAACGCCGGCGGTATCGCTGAAATGAGTGGTCTGGATCACTCCGTTCGTAACATCACAGATAAACTGGACGCCGTTGGTAACACAACAGCAGCTATGGGTAAAGGTTTCGCTATCGGTTCCGCTGCCCTGACAGCACTGGCTCTGTTCGTATCTTACGCAGAAGCTGTTAAACTGACAGAAATCTCCATTCTGGAACCCAGAGTTATCATTGGTATGCTCATCGGCGGTATGCTGCCTTTCCTGTTCTCCGCACTCACAATGCAGTCTGTAGGTAAAGCAGCCTTCCAGATGATCGAAGAAGTAAGACGTCAGTTCCGCAGCATCCCCGGCATCATGGAAGGTACTGCAAAACCTGACTACAAAAAATGCGTAGAAATCTCTACCACAGCAGCTCTGAAAGAAATGCTGGTTCCTGGTATCATGGCAGTTGCAGCTCCTCTGGTTGTAGGTATCCTGCTGGGTACTTCCGCTCTGGGCGGTCTGCTGGCTGGCTCTCTGGTAACAGGTGTTCTGATGGCAATCTTCATGTCCAACGCCGGCGGCGCTTGGGACAATGCGAAGAAGTACATCGAAGAAGGCAACCATGGCGGCAAAGGCAGCGAAGCTCATAAAGCAGCCGTTGTTGGTGACACCGTAGGTGACCCCTTCAAAGATACTTCCGGTCCTTCCATCAACATCCTGATCAAGCTGATGACAGTTGTATCTCTGGTATTTGCACCTCTGTTCATGTCCATCGGCAGCCTGCTGTAATCTTTACAGGCATTTGATACAAACACAAACACGGAATTCTCCATGGCACATCATGGCACGGATTCCGTGTTTTTTTGTCTTTTATTTTTCCCAGTTTTACGGTATGATAATAGGCGAAAGGAAGTGTTGAGTATGACAGACTTTACGGGTTTTACCCCCGAAACCATAGATTTTCTTTGGGAACTGCGGATGAACAACAATAAAGCGTGGATGGAGGAGAATCGGGAACGGTACCGCACAGTACTGAAAGAACCTTTTGACGCTCTTTCAGCGGCACTGACGAAGAAGTTTCTGGAAAAGAAAAATGTGCCCCAGATGGATTTTTCCATTTCCCGTATCAATCGGGATGTGCGCTTTTCCAAGGATAAAAGCCCTTATAAGGCAAGAAAATGGATGGTGCTGAAAGAGCCTATGACAAAGGCGGAACAGTGGAAATTCCGTCCGGTGTTTTACTTTGAAGTGATGCCCGAAGGCTATGAATATGGCATGGGATTTTATGAAGGCAGACCGGCTTATATGCAGGCATTTCGGAAAAAAGTGGACGCTGCGCCTGACGCCTTTGAACGTCTGGTAAAGGATACGGCAAAAATGAAGGAATTCGTTCTATATGGGGATTCCTATAAACGCCCCATGGGCAAAGGGGATTATAGTCCTGCCGTCATGGATTGGTATCAGCGGAAAAGTCTGGGACTGACTGCCTCCAGAGAAATCGACGATTTGCTGTTTTCTCCAGAATTGGTGGATTTCGTTGTGGAAGGCTGGGAAAAATTGCTGTCCATGTATAGATTCCTCCGGGAGATTCATGTGGAGGAATAAAATAAAAAAGCTGACATTTCGTAAGAAATGCCAGCTTTTTTTTGGTGAATCCAATAAAAACCCCCGGCTATGCCGGGGGAATCAGTGAGCTTCAGCTTCAAGCAAAAACCTCCTATGCTATCATCATCTTGAGTCCGCCAAGACACAAGAAAGCATAGGAGGTTTTTATATGAATAGTTTAGCACATACGAGTTGGGAATGTAAATATCATATTGTATTTGCACCAAAGTATAGAAGACAGGTAATATATGGAAAAATGAAAGCTGAAATAGGGAAAATTCTTAGAGAATTATGCGAAAGAAAAGGGATAGAGATCATAGCAGCAGAATGTTGTCCGGATCATATACATATGCTGATTCGTATACCGCCCAAATACAGCGTATCAGAAATTGTTGGATATTTGAAAGGAAAAAGTTCCTTAATTATTTTTGACAGACACGCGAATTTAAAATACAAATATGGAAATAGAACATTTTGGTGTAGAGGATATTATGTTGATACAGTAGGAAAGAATACAAAAAAGATCCGGGAATATATCAACAATCAATTAAAAGAAGATTGGATGGCAGATCAAATAAGTTTAAGTGAGTACATTGACCCGTTCACGGGTGAAAAAGTAAAAGGGAACAAATAAAAATAGCCGCCAAGGGCGGCAGTTGAGAAAGTAGAGCACTTGGCGGACTTTCAATGCGCTTGCAAGCGCTGCTGGTAAGAGCCCCTTCTAGGGGCAGAGCAAACCACCGGCTAAGCCGGTGGTCCTGATTACGCTTTCCCAAAACTCAGCGCCAATGCCTTGATGGCTTTTTCGCCGATGATGGTTTCCCCATGCTCTGCCAGATAATACTTGGAAAGCAGTGTGGAAATGTGTTTCTGTCCGTATTCATCCAGAATGGTTTCCAGATCGTCGATGGTTTCCTCGGTGGTGTATGTATTGCCCTGCATCACCAGGAAATATCTGCCTTCGTTTTTGTACAGAGAAGAAGCGCCATGGAACAGGGGTTCCAGCCGGATGGACAGGTCGATGACGTCATCCAGTTTGCTGAAGGAGTAAACCAGCAGGTCGTCGTCCTCTTTGGCTTCCACTTCTTCTGTTGCCAGTGGTTTTTTCTTGAATCGGTGCAAATCTTTTGCCTGATGGAACAGCTCCGTAGGATTGCTGTTTTTGTCTTTGCTTTCTACCTTTGTGACGATGATCATGATGCCGTCCAGACCAACGGGTACGGCTTCCACCATCAAAGGTGTGTTTTCTGTGATGAAATCGCATTCTTCCATAGCTTGTTCCATGATGTCACGGAACAGCTGCTGTGTTTTTTCGCCGGGGCGGATGAGGTCTTCCAACTGGATGTCCCGTTCTGCCAGATCGGCTTTTGTCAGCGTCAGTTTCAGCTGTGTATCGCTTACACGTTCTATTTTCATATATATCACGTCCTTTAACCATATGTGCTTTCTGCACGCGATTTTGTATCTGGTCTATACTATACAATTCTCTGGAAATATAGTATAGTATAATGAATTGCGGGGGATATGTAAAGAGGAGAATCCTGAGAAAAACAACAAAAAACCCAAAAAAATGGGATTTTGCCCCCGAAAATCATAAAAATCCGAGAGGAGTGGCATGAATTGAAAAAAAGCAAGTGGATTCCGCTGCTGTTGACGCTGATCATCTGGGCGGGAATGTATTATTATTATCTGCCGCCGCTGAATATTCACAGCAATGAAAGCTGGATGTTCTTCGTGGCAATGATCGTTGTGGCATTGGTTATCAATTTCTGGACCATTGCCAAGACATTGTTTTTTCATAAAGAAAGTCAGTGGGAAAGCAATCCGTTACTGAAAAAACTGCTCTATATTCCTTTGGCACTGATTGTCATTTATGGGGTAGGGGTGCTGCTGTCTTCTCCCATTCTGCGGGCATCTGCATACAGCTCTTTGCTGACAGTGCAGAATGGTGATTTCGCAGAGGATATCCACGAAGTTAACTATAGCCAGATTCCCATTCTGGACAGCGATTCTGCGGCGAAACTGGCAGAACGTGAAATGGGTTCCATGGTGGATATGGTTTCCCAGTATGAAGTCAGCGACTATTACAACCAGATCAACCTGAACAGCAAGCCCGTTCGTGTGACACCGCTGGAATACGGTGATATCATCAAATGGATTACTAACCGCGACACAGGTATTCCCGCTTATATGAATATTGACATGACCACACAGGATGTGGAACTGGTGAAGCTGCCAGAAGGACAGGGCATCAAGTATTCTCCTTTTGAACACTTTGGACGGAATCTGTATCGTTATGTGCGTTTCCGTTATCCCACAGCCATGATTCGCAGCAGCAATTTTGAAGTGGATGATAACGGCGTGCCTTACTGGGTATGTTCCGTGGAAACAAAGACCATTGGTCTTTTTGGTGGTACAGACATTCAGGGGGCAATTCTGGTGAACGCTGCCACAGGGGAACACGCTTACTACGATGTGGCAGATGTGCCCCAGTGGGTGGATAAAGTTTATGACGCGGAACTGCTGGTGGAACAGTATGACTATTATGGTACTTTGCAGAACGGCTTCATCAACAGCAAATTTGGTCAGAAAGGCTGCTTGCAGACCACAGAAGGTTATAACTACGTTGCCCTCAACGACGACGTTTGGGTATATACCGGCGTCACATCCATCGGCGGCGACGAATCCATCGTTGGTTTTGTGCTCATGAACAGCCGTACCAAGGAAACCAATTATTATCAGATTTCCGGTGCAAAAGAAATTTCCGCCATGGCTTCTGCCGAAGGGGAAGTGCAGCATCTGGGCTATACGGCAACATTCCCCATTTTGCTGAATATTGCCGATGAACCGACCTATTTCCTTTCTCTGAAAGACGCGGCAGGTCTGGTAAAGAAATACGCCATGGTCAATATTGAAAAATATCACATTGTCGCCATTGGGGATACGGTGGCAGAGTGTGAAAAGGTTTACCGTAATCTTATGGCAAACAGCGGCATCAATGTGACACCTTCAGGAGGTGGCACAACGGCAGAGGGAAAAATCACTTTACTGAAGGACATCGTTGTGGACGGCAATACCTATTACTACTTGATGCTGGAAGGCAGAGAGGAACTCTTTGCCGTGAAAGCTTCTGACCATCTGGAAGTTTTGAAAAAACAGGTGGGCAGTACCGTGAAACTGGAATATGTGACAGAAACGGACGGCACTTGTACCGTAACAAGTCTGCAATAAAAAAACGGGGAAAACAGGAGGGGCTTATAAAAATAGCTGTCTCCTGTTTTTTTATAGTGTGGACAAAGGTGCGCATGTTAAAGAAATCCTTACAAATCACTGAAAATTCAACCCTTTTGTTGACACTTGCCCCGGAAGAATGTAAAATGAATAAGATGTAAAACAACAAAGTAGAAAACTCGTATGCAAAAAAAACAGGAAAAAACTGTCTTTGGAGGTATCATATGGAAGAGAAAGATAAACTGGAAAATGGCAGCCAGGGCCGCAGTATGAGCGATGCGGATAAAGAGTATTACGCAGATTTGTATAATGACCTGCCCAAAGAAGTGCAGGATATTTTGATGCAGACACATCCTCTGATGGGTCGTGCCAATGAGGATACAGAAGCGGCAGCATACCGCACAAGACGTCCTCAGCGTGAAGATGTGGAAGAAGTGAAGGAAGCAAGAATGCAGCAGGTAAGCTCCGAAATCAATGAAATCAAACGGGCACCTCAGCAGGAAGGCGACCCTACCCGCTATGTATCCCGCCGTGCAAGAAGCATGGAAAGCGAATATGCCGAAAGCCCCAGAGGTTCCATGGCAGAGGATGATTACAATGAGGATATCCAGTATGTGAGCGTCATGCCGGCACGGAAAAAATCCAGAATCATGGAAGAAGTGACCATCCAGACATCTGCACCTCAGAAATCCGGCATGAAGAAGAAAAAACAGAAAAAAGAACGGGAAGAAATGCCCTTCTCCGATATGGAACGTTCTGGCGATCGTCCCCGTTATGAAGACATCGACTTTGAAGAACGTGCAAAACAGGAACATCTGGACAGCCTGTACGGCGATGGTTACGATGACGACTACAGAGGCGGCGGAAGAAGCAAACTGCCGCTGATTCTGGGCATTGTTGGTCTGGTACTCATTGTGTTCCTGATTTTCAAGACTGTGACACTGTCCAGCCAGCTGGAAGAAGCACAGCAGAAAGTAACAGAAACACAGGATCTGAACGAAAAATATGAACAGGTTCAGCTGGAAAAAATGCAGCTGCAGGAAGAACTGGATGCTTTGCAAAATCCTGATGGCGCGGCAGCGCAGGAAAATACAGAGGGCAATGCCGATGATTCCGAAACGACAACAGGCGATTCCACATCCGGCAGCGATTCCAATACTTCCGGCAGTTCCAGCGGCTCCAGCAGCGGTACTACAGAATATACGGTACAGCAGGGAGAAACTCCTTGGAGCATGGCACAGAAATTCTATGGCAATGGCGCTGAATATACAAAGATTCTGGAAGCAAATGGCTTACAGGAAGGCGAAAATATCAAGCCCGGTGATGTACTGAAAATTCCCGCAGCATAATGATGCATTTATATAGCTTGCGGAACAAAGGAGTCAGGTGAAAATGGAAAAGGAAACACTGGAACAGAAAACCCTGATGGAACTTAGAAAAATGGCAAAGGAAATGGGACTTGGTCCCATTTCCGCCTTAAAAAAAGGCGAGCTCATCGCAAAAATCGCAGAAAAACAGTCACAATCCGCGGCGAAAAATGTCGAAGATGTGGCTGTTTGTGGTTTTTCTGAAGAAACGGCAGAAGTGCCCAGAGAAGAAGCCCATCAGCAGGAAAGCGGTGAACGCCCCCAGCGGGAAAATCAGGAGCAGGGCGAAGGCATTCTGGAGGTCATGACCGATGGTTTTGGCTTTTTGCGGACGGAAAACTTCCTGCCCGGCACAGGGGACATTTATGTTTCTCCCTCCCAGATTCGCCGTTTTCGGCTGAAAACAGGGGACGCTATCAAAGGTATTCTCCGTCCGGCAAGAGAAGGGGAGAAATTTGGTGCCCTGATTTTTGTAAAGACCGTCAATGGCGACCGCCCGGACGTGGCAGCCAGAAGACCTAATTTTGAGGAATTGACCCCCATTTATCCTGAGGAAAAACTCTGTCTGGAAACAGGAGCAGAGGAACTGACGGGACGCATCATCGACCTTATTGCCCCCATTGGCAAAGGTCAGAGAGGTATGATCGTTGCGCCGCCAAAAGTGGGGAAAACCATGCTTTTGACACAGGTGGCAAACGCCATCACCCAGAACCATAAGGAAGTCCACCTCATTGTGCTGCTCATCGACGAGCGTCCAGAGGAAGTGACGGACATCCAGCGTTCCATCGAAGGGGAAAATGTGGAAATTGTTTACTCTACCTTCGACCAGCAGCCGGAACACCATAAACGGGTGACGGAAATGGTATTGGAACGGGCAAAACGTATGGTGGAACAGGGGAAAGACCTTGTGATTCTCTTGGACAGTTTAACAAGACTTGCAAGAGCCTATAACCTCACCATTCCCCCCAGCGGCAGAACATTGTCCGGCGGTCTTGATCCGGCGGCGCTGTATATGCCAAAACGGTTCTTCGGCGCAGCCCGGAATATCGAAGGCGGTGGCAGCCTTACCATTCTGGCAACGGCATTGGTGGATACAGGCAGCAAAATGGATGAAGTGGTTTTCGAGGAATTCAAAGGCACCGGTAATATGGAACTGGTGCTGGATAAAAAACTGGCGGAACGCCGCATTTTCCCTGCGGTGGACATCATCAAGTCCGGTACTAGACGGGAAGATAAGCTTTTAAGTCCTGCGGAAATGGAATGCAACTACACCCTGCGGCGTATGGCCGCATCCATGACGGCAGTGGAAATGACACAGGGTTTTTATGACCTGATGCATAAAACAAAAACAAATGCGGAATTTGTGGAACGTCTGCCCATCTGGGAAAAACAGCTGGGCAGAGGGGACGCTTAAAAAAACAGCGAAAAATGGCGGTATTTTCAGGAAAAGCTGTTGCAATCCGGGAAAAACTATGCTATAATACCCACGTTGTCTTTAAATAATTTCGGATTATTGATCAACAAATTAGAGAATGAGGTGAAAAAAATGAGAGAAGGAATCCATCCCGATTACAAACAGGTGACAGTAAAATGCAACTGTGGCAACGAATTCGTAACAGGCTCCACAAAAGATGAAATCAGAGTCGAAGTTTGCTCCAAATGTCATCCTTTCTACACAGGTAGCCAGAAAATGCTGCTGGAAGCAGGCGGTCGCGTAGAAAAATTCAACAAAAAATACGGCAGAAAATAATCAAGAAACACGTAAAAGGGCTGGGCAAATTTGTCCGCCTTTTTTTTCGCAACATGGCAAATTTTCGTCGTTTGCCCTGCTGCGAAAGGAAGGGGTTTTTTGCGTGTCTTTTTGACAGAAAGGAGGAAAAAACATGAAACGAACGAATATCGGCGGTCAGGCTGTTATCGAAGGCGTTATGATGCGCGGCAAGAAGATGTATGCCATGGCTGTACGCAATCCCGAGGGCGGGATTACCATAGAAAAAAAAGAATTGGGCGGTCTGGGCAGAAAAGGGCTGTTCCGTTTGCCTATTTTCCGCGGTGTGGCAGCTTTTGTGGATTCCCTGGTGACAGGTACCCGCATTTTGATGCGCTCAGCGGAAATCGCTGGGGAAGATTGGACAGAGGAAGCGGAGCCTTCTAAGTTTGAGAAATTTTTGCAGGAGAAGCTGGGTGACCGCATGAATGACATCATCATTTATTGCAGTGTGGGCTTTTCCCTGATTTTGGGTATGCTGCTGTTTTTCCTGCTGCCTGTATGGCTGGGAAATTTCTTCAAAACCATGGTGCCTACCTGGGCGCTGGGTGTCATTGAAGGGCTCATCCGTATTGCCATTTTCCTGCTGTATCTGTTCGGCATCTCCCGTATGAAGGAGATTCATCGGGTATTCCAGTATCATGGTGCGGAACACAAAACCATCAACTGCTTTGAAAGCGAAAAAGAACTGACAGTGGAAAATGTACTGCCCTGCACCAGACTTCATAAACGGTGCGGCACCAGTTTCCTGCTGTTCGTTATGATCATCAGTATGGTGGTATTTTTCTTTGTGCGGACAGACGATTTCCTGCTGCGTCTGGTGACCAGAATCATTCTGGTGCCTGTCATTGCAGGGCTTTCCTATGAAGTCATCCGCTGGGCAGGCAATTCCAACAGCAAATTGGTGGCGCTCATCAGCTACCCCGGTCTGTGCCTGCAGAAAATCACCACGGCAGAGCCTGACCCGGATCAGATCGAAACGGCAATTGCTGCCATGAAAGGGGTTCTGGAAGATGAACCAGAATAAGACGGTCAGCCAGTGGCTGCGAACAGGAAAAGAAATGCTGGAAGCGGCAGGCAGAGAAAATCCTCGCATGGATGCGGAACTGCTGCTGGAAAAAGTCACAGGTATGAACAAAATCCAGCGTATGACAGAAGGACAAACCATATTGGACGAAAAAGCGGCGGAGCAATACGCCGCTTTTCTGGATGAAAGAGCAAAAGGACGCCCCCTCCAGTACATTCTGGGAGAATGGGAGTTTATGGGACTGCCTTTTTCCGTAGGCGAAGGGGTGCTCATTCCTCGGGCAGATACGGAAATTCTGGTGGAAACCATATTGGAAACAGGGGAAAGAGAATCCCTCCGCCGTGGGCTGGATATCGGCACCGGAACGGGATGCATCCCTATTTGTCTGGAAAAGCTGGGACATATGGATATGACTGCTGTGGATATCAGCCCCAAAGCTTTGGCTTTTGCCAGAAAAAACAACGAAAAGAATCAGACCCATGTGGACTTTGTGGAAAGCGACTTGTTTACGGCTTTGCCGGACAGTCTGTTCCCTTTGGACTTCATTGTGTCTAACCCGCCTTATATTCCGGCGGCGGACTGCGAGGAGCTCATGACAGAAGTTCGGGATTTTGAGCCCAGAAACGCTTTGGACGGCGGAAAAGACGGTCTGGATTTTTACAGAAAGATTGTAGCAGAAGCCCCTGCACGCCTGCGGGATGGGGGCTGGCTGTTTTTTGAAATTGGATATGACCAGCGGGAAGCGCTGTTTGCCTTGATGGAGGAAGCGGGATTCGTTTCTGTGGAATGTCGTCAGGACTTGGCAGGGCTGGATCGTGTGGTTTTTGGACAGAAGAAGGAGGAGCCTCATGTTTGACCGATTGGCGGAAATTGAACAGAAGTATATGGATTTGGCAGATCAGGTCAACGACCCGGATATCATTGCCAATCAGAGCCAGTGGCGGAAACTGATGAAGGAATACAGTGATATGACACCCATTGTGGAGGTATATCGGGAATACGAAAAAGTGAAAGCATCCATTGCGGAGGAGCTGGAGCTTTTGGAAGATAAACTGGATGACGATTTCCGGGAACTGGTGAAGGAAGAACTGGCGGAAAACAAAGAACGTCTGGAAGAACTGCAGAAGGAAATCACCATTTTGCTGATCCCCAAAGACCCTAATGACGAGAAAAACGTTATTGTGGAAATCCGCGGCGGCGCAGGCGGTGACGAAGCGGCACTCTTTGCGGCAGACCTGTTCCGCATGTATACCCGTTACGCAGAACGGCGGAAATGGAAAATCGAAGTTATGAACGCCAGTGAAAGCGATTTGGGCGGTTACAAGGAAATTTCCTTTATGATTACTGGACAGGGGGCATACTCCCGTCTGAAATACGAAAGCGGCGTACACCGTGTACAGCGTATCCCTGCCACAGAAAGCGGCGGCAGAATCCATACGTCTACCGTTACGGTAGCGGTGCTGCCCGAAGCGGAAGAAGTGGACGTGCATATCGATATGAACGACGTCCGTGTGGATGTATTCCGTGCATCCGGTAACGGCGGTCAGTGCGTCAACACCACAGACTCCGCTGTTCGTATGACCCATATCCCCACAGGTATCGTGGTATCCTGTCAGAATGAAAAATCTCAGCTGAAGAATAAAGAACTGGCGTTAAAAGTGCTCTATGCCCGTGTTTATGAACGGGAACGTCAGGCGCATGACGCGGCTATCTCGGCAGACCGCCGTTCTCAGGTGGGTACTGGTGACAGAAGTGAACGTATCCGCACTTATAACTTCCCCCAGGGTCGTGTGACAGACCATCGTGTGGGGTTGACACTCCACCGAATTGATGCCATACTGGACGGGGATTTGGATGAGATCATGGATACCCTCATCACTACAGACCAGATGGAAAAACTCAAAGCGGAAAATCCCGATGCATAAACGATCAAAAGAGAAGAAATCAGGTGACAAAAGATGAAAGAACTCATATCATTGTTTCTGACCTTTGCGCGGATTGGGGCATTCACCTTTGGCGGCGGTTATGCCATGCTGCCTATGCTCCAGAGAGAAGTGGTGCAGAGCCGGAAATGGGCAACAGAGGACGAAGTGCTGGATTACTTTGCCATTGGGCAGTGTACCCCCGGCGTTATTTTCGTCAATACGGCAACATTCATCGGATATAAAAGAAAAGGGATTCCGGGAGCGATTTTTGCCACAGCCGGCGGCGTGTTCCCCTCTCTTTGCATCATCATGGTCATTGCGGCAGTGCTGACCAATTTTGCCCATCTGCCTGTTGTGCAGAACGCATTTGGCGGTATCCGTGTAGTGGTAGGTGTTTTGATTATCAATGCCGTTTCCGGCATGTGGAAGAAATCCGTTGTGGATAAACTGGGGATTATTCTTGCTATCATTTCTTTCGTGGTGGCAACCTTTGTGGATATCTCCCCTGTATGGCTGGTGCTGCTGGGCGCAGTCATCGGCATTGTGGTAAAATCCTTTCAGGCAAAAGAGAAAGGAGGCGCCAAATAAATGCAGTTGTTGATATTATTTCTGGAATTTTTCAAGATTGGGCTGTTCTCTGTAGGCGGCGGTCTGGCAACACTGCCATTCCTTTATGATCTGGCGGATAAATACCCTTGGCTCAGCGCATCACAGATTCCCGATATGATTGCCATTTCCGAGTCCACACCAGGTCCTCTGGGCGTTAATATGGCTACTTATGCGGGCTTTCACTGCGCGGGACCTTTGGGCAGCGTCATCGCTACAGCAGGTTTGGTAACACCTTCTGTCATCGTTATCATCATTGTTTATAAATTTCTGGAACGCTTCCGTAAAAGCACATTGGTGGAAAACGCCTTTTATGGTCTGCGTCCCATTGTTGTGGGGCTCATTGCCTCCGCAGGCTTTGGCGTGATCGTTCTTTCCCTGTTCAACAAAGAAGCGTGGAACGGTGCCGCTACCCAGTGGGGAAGCTTGTTCCAGTGGCGAGAGTGGATACTGTTCCTTGTGATTCTCTTTGCCGCGAGAAAATGGAAAAAAGTCCATCCCATTGTGCTGATTTTGGTAGGTGCGGCAGTGGGTATTGTGTTCCAAATGGCATAAGATGGAAAGTCGCAATCTTTGCATGAGGGACTTCTTCATCAGAAAACAATCATAGCCGGAATCCTTAGAAAAAAGGATTTCCGGCTATTTTCTTTTTTATCTGCATGGTATGAGGTATGTTTTCTTCTGAAGAAAGTCATCGCAGTTCCCATTCAGAGATCAAGAAAAAGAAAATAATGTTTTCTGAATGGGAGACTGCTGAGAGATTTCGGCTTTTTTTGTGCCCGTCTGCTTCTGTTTTCCCCTTTGCTTCCATAAGCTGAATAACAGGAGAAAAATCGGGAGGAGGGGGAACATGTCTGTTTCCTTCTGGACCATGTTTTGTGTGGTGTATGGCGGTGTGCTGTTTTTGTCCCTGAAACGAGGCGCTTTTGCTTTGGTACTGGGGTTTTTGTCGGGCTTGGGGGTGGCCTTTTTCTGCCTGCGGTATCTGCCGGGGGTCTTTACATCTCAGGCGTTTTACGCTGTGGCGGCAGGGGTGCTTTGCGGCGTGGCATTAGGGACTGTGGCGGAAAAACGCAGATTGCCGGGTACGGTCTTTTTCTGGCTGGGAGCGTTGCTCTGGGGGTGCAGCGGCGGTCTGGTTTCCATGGATGTGCTGACGGCACTCTTGGCGGCCATTACCGGAGGGGTCTGTCTGTATCTGGTCTGCGGCGCCGTTTTGCCGGAGGAAGTGGGGGAAAAACAGTTCCTGCTGCGTGCCGCCGGCGGGCTTTTGGGTTTCTGGCTGGGGGTATGGCTGGATTTTTGGCATATTTAACCCGGATTTTACAGGAAATCCCGGAGAATAATTGCATTTTCTGGCATTTTTGTGGTATAGTGGAATACAGGACTGCAAAAAATACAATGGGTGGGCGAAAAAGCCTGCGCAGTTCTCAGTACACATTATTGGGGGTTTTTTATGAGTCAGTTATTGGATAAAGAAACATTGAAAAAAATGATTCGGGAAAACGTCAAAACTTTGTACCGTAAAACATTGGAAGCAGCCTCTGCCGAGGAAGTTTACCAGGCTGCCGTGTTTGCAATTCGCGACGTTATCACCGACAAATGGATGAAAACACACGATGAATATTACGAAAAAGACGTGAAGGTGGTTTACTACCTGTCCATGGAATTTTTGATGGGCCGCTTTTTCGGCAACAGCCTCATCAATCTGGAAATGTATGATGAGGTCAGAGAAGTTCTGGAAGAACTTGGCATTGATTACAATATGGTAGAGGACGCGGAACCCGATCCGGGTCTGGGTAACGGCGGTCTGGGTCGTCTGGCTGCATGTTTCCTGGATTCCCTGTCCACATTGCAGCTGCCTGCTTATGGCTGCGGTATCCGCTACCACTACGGTATTTTTGAACAGAAAATCGAAAACGGTTATCAGGTGGAAGCGCCCGATAACTGGCTGGAAAACGGCGACCCTTGGGGCATCAAGAGAAATGAATACGCTGTAGAAGTCAAATTCGGCGGCAATGTTCGCGCTGTGCCCAAAGGCAACGGAGAATACCGTTTCGTACAGGAAAATTATCAGTCTGTTATCGCTGTGCCTTATGACTATCCTGTTATCGGCTATGGCAATAACACCGTCAATACACTGCGTCTGTGGGAAGCACGGGCGAAGAATAAACTGGATTTGAAATTCTTCAACGAAGGCAATTACCAGAAAGCAGCCGAAGAAGAATTGCTGGCAAGCACCATGACAGACGTGCTTTACCCTGCCGATGAACACATTCAGGGGAAAGAACTGCGTCTGCGTCAGCAGTATTTCTTCATTTCCGCAACGGTACAGCGCGTTGTGGAGCGTTTCAAGAAACACCACACCAATTTCCACGAACTGCCTGATAAAGTGGCGTTCCAGCTGAACGACACACATCCGACTGTAGCAGTTGCAGAATTGATGCGTGTGCTGGTGGACGAAAATGATGTGCCTTGGGATGATGCTTGGGAAATCACCAGAAAGGTATGCGCTTACACCAACCATACCATCATGGCGGAAGCTCTGGAAAAATGGCCCATGGAACTGTTTAGCCGTCTGCTGCCTCGTATCTATCAGATTGTGGAAGAAATCAATCGCCGCTATTGTCTGGAATTGCAGGCAAAATACGGCATGGACCCTGAAAAACTCCGTCGTATGGCAATCATTGCCGACGGTCAGATTCGTATGGCATACCTTGCCATTGTGGGCAGCCATTCCGTAAATGGTGTTGCGGCGCTCCATACAGAAATTCTGAAACATCAGGAACTGAAGGACTTCTATGAACTGTATCCTGAAAAATTCAATAATAAAACAAATGGTATCACCCAGAGAAGATGGCTCCTTCATGCCAACCATGGTCTGGCAGGGCTGATCTCCGAAACCATTGGCGATGGCTGGATTACAGAACTGACAGAGCTGGAAAAACTCCTGCCTTACGCAGAAGATGAAAACTTCCGCCGTCGTTTCATGGAAATCAAGAAAGCAAATAAAGTTGCACTGGCGAAGTATATCAAAGAAACAAAAGGCATCGACATCAACCCCGATTCCATCTTTGATATTCAGGTAAAGCGTCTGCATGAATACAAACGTCAGCTGTTGAACGTGCTGCATATCATCGGGCTGTATAACCAGCTGAAAATGAACCCCGGCATGGATATGGTGCCTCGTACCTTCATTTTCGGTGCAAAAGCAGCGGCAGGCTATCGCCGTGCGAAACTGATTATCAAGCTTATCAACGCTGTTGCCGATGTAGTCAACAACGACCCTACCATCGAAGGCAAAATCAAAGTGGTATTTATGGAAAATTACCGCGTATCTCTGGCAGAACGCCTGATTCCTGCGGCTGATGTCAGCGAACAGATTTCCACAGCTGGTAAAGAAGCATCCGGTACCGGTAACATGAAATTCATGCTCAACGGTGCATTGACCGTTGGTACCATGGACGGCGCAAACGTGGAAATTTACGAAGAAGTGGGCAAAGACAATATCTTTATCTTTGGTATGTCTGCTGAAGAAGTACAGGCAAAATACCACGACCACTATGACCCTTGGTTCATTTACAACATGAATCAGGAAGTGCGTATGGCATTGACCAGCCTCATCGACGGCACATTCGACCAGAACACAGACCTGTTCCGTGAACTCTACGACGCACTGCTCAACGGCTGCGGCGGCAGAGCGGATGAATATTTCGTACTGGAAGACTATGCGGATTACGCAAGAGCTCAGTGGGATATTGACAAAGCATATCGTGACCAGACAAAATGGGCGAAAATGGCAATCGTCAACGTGGCGAAGAGCGGTAAGTTCTCCAGTGACAGAACCATTCGCCAGTATGCGGAAGAAATCTGGGATTTGAAGCCTCTGCATATTGAAGATTGATTGAAAAATTGATTTCATGGCAAATAAAAAAGTCGGAACTTTTATGATAAAGTTCCGACTTTTTGTTTTTCACAAAAGCATATCAACGCTCCAGAATGTCGTCCATGATGGCAAGGATGTGCTGGGATTGCTCCGGCGTCAGTTTCTGGAATTTCTCCATCAGCTCTTTGGAGATGCCGGGGTTTTCCAGCTGCTCGTCAAAAAATTCCTTTGGATGGATGCCAAAATATTCGCAAATATAGAAAAATCCCATCATAGAGGGAAGCATTCTCTTGTTTTCAATGCTGTTGATATAGTTTTCACTTTGTCCAATCGAAAGGCTCATGTCCCTCGCGGAAACATTTTTCTGGCTACGAAGTTTGGAAAGCCTTTCGTAAAAATACTTTTCGTAATCTTCAGAATACATTTTACATCACCTATTTTTCATTATAGGGTTTCCGCTAAAATGACATATTAGTAATAAATGTGTATTTCTGTTTGATATATGGTTTTTAAATGTGTATAATAAAGGAAATACATATGCGAAGGGGGCATTGTCCATGCGAAACAAATTTCCCCAGCGTCTGCGCCAGCTCCGCAAAGAAAAGGGCATCACACAGGAGGCTTTGGGGCAGTACCTCCATTACAACCATACAGCAGTTGCCAATTATGAATCCGGCAGGAACCAGCCCTCCTTTGACGATTTGCTGAAACTGGCGGATTATTTCGACGTTTCCACGGATTTTCTCTTGGGGCGGTCGGAAAAGTTCTATCCTCCTGCCGATAAACTATGGGAAAAACTGACGGTGGCGGAGTTTTTGCGCCTCCTGCGGCAAGCGGAATCCTCCCCGAAGATGTGTCGGATTTTTTTGGAAAAAGACGAAAAGAAAATTTGACAGACCGCCTATTTTCTTGTAAAATAAGGATTACGGTTTGCACTCTTAGCTCAGGGGATAGAGCGTTCGGCTCCGGACCGAAAGGCCGCAGGTTCGAATCCTGTAGAGTGCAGAAAACAAAGGGTGTCGATATTATCGACACCCTTTGTTTCGTGAAAGGCTCATTTCATGGGGGCCTTTCACGAGTAGACAGAAGTATAAACAGCGGGTCAAGCACTTTGCTTTGCAAAGTCAGCTTCGCCGCCCCCGTTTTCTTCGGGGTGCAGAGTATCCATTGGCATAAATGCCTTGAAACTCCCTGTTTTTCCCTAAGGGATTCCAGTTGGGAAACTACACACCGCAAAGAAGTGCGGACAGCCATTTATAGCTGATGTTTGTAAAAGCAAACGAGTTGACCACACACCGCAAAGAAGTGCGGACAGCCATTTATGGCTGGCGTTTGCGGAGCAAACGTGTTGACCATTGTTTCCCAAGCCCTTCCGCTTAAATTGTAAGACTTCTTTTTTTGTCTGATTTTTACTGCCGAAAAACATTGACAACACCTGTAGTTTCGGCGTATACTGCTTAACGGAAATGAAACCCATATAGGTCCATAATAGGTTGGATGTTTCTACCGGTTACCGTAAACAACCGCGCTATGAGTTTCCCGCATCTGGGGAATTTGTATCCGCAGATGTAAGCGGTATTTTTTTATGGAGATTTTAAGGAGGATTTCAAATGGTTCAGAAAAACTTTGTCTGCAAAGGCGATATTTGCTATAGTAAAGATAAAAATACACTTCAAACCTGCAAAGACGGGTATCTGGTCTGCGAAAACGGCGTTTCTGCCGGTGTGTTCGCCAAGCTGCCCGAAAAATATCAGGATTTCCCTCTGCTGGATTACACAGGGAAGCTGATTCTGCCCGGTTTTACAGACCTGCATGTGCACGCGCCCCAGTATCGTTTCCGCGCGCTGGGCATGGACTTGGAACTGCTGGAATGGCTGGACACTCATACATTCCCCCAGGAAGCAAAATACGTAGACACAGATTTTGCCAGAAAGAATTACGCTCGTTTTGTGGAAGAAATGAGAAAAGGCCCTAACACCAGAGGCTGTATCTTCGGCACCATCCATCGTCAGTCCACAGAAGTGCTCATGGAACTGCTGGAAGAAGCGGGTCTGTGCGCTATGGTCGGGAAAGTCAATATGGACCGTCACAGCCCTGACATTTTGAGAGAAACCACAGAAGAATCCGCAGCGGAAACCATTCAATGGCTGGCTGATGTGGCAGATAAATTCCCTCATGTCAAACCCATCCTGACACCTCGGTTCCTGCCTTCCTGCACAGATGAACTGCTGGAAAAACTGGGTGACATCCAGAAACAGCATCACTTGCCTGTACAGTCCCATCTGTCCGAAAACAGAGGGGAAGTGGCTTGGGTACAGGAACTGTTCCCCAAATCCAAACATTACGGCGACGCTTACGACAGTTTCGGTCTGTTTGGCGGGGAAAATTGCCCCACCATCATGGCACACTGCGTCCTGAGCAGTGACGACGAAATCCGTTTGATGAAAGAAAGAGGCGTATTCATTGCCCATTGCCCCGAATCCAACACCAATCTGGCTTCCGGCATTGCTCCTGCCCGCCGTTACCTGACAGAAGGCATCCACATGGGTCTGGGTAGCGATATCGCAGGCGGCACAAGATGCTCCATTTTCTTTGCCATGGCAGAAGCCATACGCGTTTCCAAACTGCGTTGGCGTCTGGTGGATGAATCTCTGGCGCCCCTGACCATTCCCGAGGTGTTCTATCTGGCAACACTGGGCGGCGGCGCGTTCTTTGGGAAAGTGGGTTCCTTTGCGGAAGGTTATGAATTTGACGCTTTTGTGCTGGATGACAGCCGTTATGATAACCCCGGGGAATATGACATTGCCCAGCGTCTGGAACGTGTCATTTATCTGACAGAGGACAGCGAAGTCCTTCATAAATTTGTGGCAGGCAGACAGTTGTTCTAAAAAAGGAGAGAGTGCCATGCAATGTGAAAGCTGTATGTATTATCAGTACGACGAGGAATACGAAGAATATTTTTGCGACGTGAATCTGGATGAGGACGAAATGGAGCGTTTTTTGCGTGACGGCTTCCGCAATTGCCCCTATTATCGTCTGGAGGATGAGTATCGCACTGTGCGTAAACAGATGTAATACAAAAAAATCCCAAAATTGGCGTAATTTTCTACACAAATTCCCCTTGCCTGAGAACAGGAAAAACCGTATACTTGAAACTACGGAAAAATGCGGTATTTTGTCCGAAAAACGGAAATAAAAGAGGAGAGAAAAGTTGCGGCGAAACATAAGAAATTGGGGAAATGATATATTGCGGGCGGCTATCATCCTTCTGGTGCTGTTTTACGCCTGCTGGCCCCTGCGCCTTTCCGGCGGGTCCATGGAGCCTACCTACTATAACGGCAATGTGGTTTGTGTCAGCCGTTTGGCAGGCTTTTTTGGGGGCTATGACCGGGGAGATGTGGTGGTCTTTGATTATACAGACGAGGATGGACAGCGGCAAGTCATCAAGCGTGTCATTGCGGTGGAAGGCGACCGTCTGGAAATTGTGCCTGAAGGGGTCATGGTCAATGGTGTCCTGCTGGATGAGCCTTACGCCATGGGACCTACGGAGGGCGTGGCAGATCTGGTGATTCCGCCGGATACGGTTTTTGTGCTGGGAGATCACCGGACGGAAAGCTTTGACAGCCGGAATATGGGCGTCATTGCGGAAAAAGATTTGAAAGGCAAAGTGCTGTTTCGGCTCTTTCCTTTCTTTGGATAATGGAAGAAGCGGCTGTGTTGGAAAAACACAGCCCTCAGGGTGTCGAAAAAGTCGACACCCTGTCGTCAAAGGCTCATTTCATTCAAGCCTTTGACGAGTAGACAGAAGTATAAAGCCGAAGTTCCATCAACTAAAAGCCTTGAAACTTCGGCTTTTCCTCGTCGGAAGTGAATTCCGACTGCGGATTGAATTTGGGAAACTCTTTGTTTCCCAAGCCCTTCCGCGTTCTTGAAAAAATGTAAAACATAGTTTTTCTACAGGCTGGGCGGCTGTGTGTAAAACACAGCCCTTTTTTTATAGAATCATATTTTTTCCCTTTCGTCATATATTTTACAGAAAGGCAATCCGCAAAAGACGGGATGCAGGTGCCTGATATGATGAAGGAGGTAGGAAATATGGCCTTGGAAATGACAAAGGATACCATGACTTGGAAACAGCGGAAGGGAACCCACCATTCCCGTATTTTGCTGGAAGGGGATATGATTGTGCCCGATAACCGCCCCGATGTGGCGCAGGTGCTCCATTGCAGCGGTACGGTACGGCTGGATGAGGTGAAAAGCGGCGAGGAAAAAATCAATCTCACCGGAGAATTGTTGGTGCGTGTGCTGTATCGGGCGGCAGGGGGCGAAAAGCCTGTGTATGCCATGACATCATCCTTGCCCATACAGGAAGTGCTGTATGTGGAAGGTATGACGGCGGAGGATACTGTGAATGTGATGGCAGAAACGGAACATCTGGAATGTCAGCTCATCAATGACCGGAAAGTGGGACTGCGTGCCATTGTGGAAGTATGGGCGGAAGCGGAAGGCAGCAAAAGCCTTCAGACTGTCAGCGGCGCCCAGGGAGAAGCGGTGGAACTGCTGCGGAAAAAGGTGCTCACAGAACGCCCCGTTGCAGAGAAAAAGGACAGGTTCACAGTGAAGCATACAGTGGCATTGGGGGCAGACCAGCCCAACATTGGGGAAATGCTCCATCAGGTGCTGACCCTTTCCGATACAGATATCCGTGCTATGGACGGAAAAGTGGCAGTGCGGGGGAATCTGCGGCTGACAGCCATTTACGGCACAGAAGAAAACGGCATGCCTGTGGCAGTGGAAGCGGAAATCCCTTTCCATGGATTCATTGAAGGCGGCGGCATCACTCCTCAGACATGGACAGATGTGAAACTGACTGTCAATGAAAGTGAAGTTCGTCCGGCAGTGAACGACGACGGAGAAACACGGAATCTGGATGTGACGGCGGTCATTGGCGCGGAACTGAAAGCCGTAGACCATACGGAACAGGAAATGGTCACAGATGCCTATGGTCTGGAAAGCTGTTTGCAGCCCAAACGGGAAAAAGTCACCTTCCCCGTATGCGTGGGCATGACACGGAGCCGTTTCAGTCTGAAAGAAGGCGTATCTCTGGAAAATGGAGAAATGCCCATGATGCAGGCAGTAGCGGCATGGGGTCAGGTACATACGGAAGATGTGACTGTGGAAACAGATGCCGTCCATGTGGAAGGGGTGTTGCAGGCGGAAATCCTCTATCTTTCCGCTGATGATGATGCGGCAGTATGTGTGCTGAAACGGGGCATTCCTTTCCAGCAGACCGTGGAAGTGCGAGGTGCCAAAGCAGGGGATACTGCCTGTGTACGCAGTACAGCGGAACAGGTGGACTTCCGCCTTATGACGGAAACAGAAGGGGAACTGCGGGCGCAGATTCTGCTGGAAATTCTGGTGACAGCCATGGAAGAAACAGAAGTGGTCACAGACCTTCTGGAAATGCCCGAAGAAACACCGGAAAAACGTCCTTCCGCTGTGATTTGTGTGGTACAGGATGGAGAAAGCCTGTGGGATATTGCCAAAAAATATCGCACCACACCGGAACGTATCCTCATGGTCAATGATATTGAAAATCCCGAACGGCTCTTTTCGGGACAGAAACTGCTGATTTTACGAGGCGGCAGAAAGTAAACATTTTTACGGAAGGGCTTGGGGAACAAAGAGTTCCCCAACTGGAATCCGCAGTCGGAATTTATTTCCGACGAGGAAAAGCAGGAATTTCAAGACTATTTAGTTGATGGAATTCCTGCTTTATACTTCTGCCTACTCGTCAAAGGCTTGAATGAAATGAGCCTTTGACGACAGGGTGTCGACTTATTCGACACCCTGAAAGCCGGATGCCTGTAAAAAGGTTTTCCGGCTTTTTTTGCTTGCCCGTGACGCAATTTGCCATTGTTTTTTTTGCCAATTCGGGGGGAGTGTGTTATAATTTTTCTATGCAATTGACAATAATGGACGGAAAGAGAGTTTGAGGTGTGTCATGAAAGGGTATTTTATCACCATAGAGGGCAGCGACGGCAGCGGAAAGTCTACCCAGCTGAAAAAAATCATTTCTTATCTGGAGGAAAAACAGGTGGATTTGGTGGTGACGAGAGAGCCCGGCGGAACGACCGTGGCAGAAGCCATTCGGGAATTAATTCTTGACCCGGCATATCCCCAAATGACTGCCAAAACGGAAATGCTCCTCTATGCGGCGGCTCGTGCCCAGCATGTGGAGGAGAAAGTCCTGCCGGCACTTCAGGCAGGAAAAGTGGTACTTTCCGACCGTTATGTGGATTCCAGCATTGCCTATCAGGCTTACGGCAGAGGATTGGGCGATATGGTGGCACAGGTGAATGCCATTGCCACCGGTGGTCTTGTGCCGGATCTGACTGTTTTTCTGGATCTGCCTCCCGCAGTGGGCATGGCGCGCAAACAGCAGGAGGAAAACCATGAGCTGGATCGGCTGGAACAGGAAAAGCTGGAATTTCACCAGAAGGTATACGAGGGCTATGACGCGCTCTGCAAAAAAGAGCCGGAGCGAATCTGCCGCATTGATGCCTCCGGCACCATAGAAGAAGTATTTGGGCAGATCAAAGCAGCGCTGGATGAACTTTTGGACAGAGCGTAAGCCATTGATTCCATAAGGAGGGATTTATATGAAATTGATCATTGCCATTATCCAGGATGAAGACGCGGGCGAAGTTATCTCCCATCTGAACGAAGCGGAAATTCAGGTAACCAGACTGGCTACAAAAGGCGGTTTCCTCCGCAGCGGCAATACCACCATCATGACCGGTGTGGACGATGAGAAAGTAGATGAAGCCCTGAAAATCATTGAAGAAAACAGCAAGTCAAGAACACAGTACGCAACACTGCCTTCTTCCTGCGGCGCGATGCATGGATTTATCCTTGCGCCCATTGAAGTCAAGGTAGGCGGCGCAACAGTATTTGTGCTGGATGTGGATCAGTTCCATAAATTCTAATGGCACAAAAAGGAAAGGAGTGAAGGGCGTTGCACAGTTTTTCGGATATTTACGGCAATGCCCTTTTGCTGCGCCATTTGCAGCAGGCGGTGGCAGGGGGACGCGTTTCCCACGCCTATCTGCTGACGGGCAGCGCAGGCAGCGGCAAACGGCTCATTGCGGATACCTTTGCCAAAACATTGCAGTGTGAAGCCGGCGGCACAGAGCCTTGCGGTCATTGCAGAAGCTGCTCGGCATTCGATTCGGGAAACCACCCGGATATTGTGTACGTCCGCCCCACCAAAAAGACATTGGGTGTGGACGATGTGCGGGAGCAGATATTGGAGGACGTGAGTCTGAAGCAGTATCGCTACCGCTATAAGATTTATATTGTGGAACAGGCGGACACCATGACCGTACAGGCACAGAATGCCCTTTTGAAAACATTGGAGGAACCGCCTGCTTATGCCGTTTTTCTGCTTCTGGCGGAAAATCAGACGGCATTTTTGCCCACCATATTGTCCCGTACGGTGACGCTCCATATCCGACCTTTGCCGGATACCATGGTGGCAGACTATTTGGAAAAGAAAAAAGGACTTTCCCCGGCAGACAGCGCCGTTTACGCCGCTTACGCCCAGGGAAGTATTGGACAGGCGCTGGATTTGCTGGAGGACGAAAGTTTTCAGCAGATGCGGCAGGAGATTTTGGAAAAACTTATGGCTTTGCCTCAGGCGAAAAAAGGAGAGGTCTTTCTGTGGGCAAAGGATTTGGAAAAATATAAAGACGATCTGCGTTTTCTGGACATGATGCAGCTTTGGTATCGGGACTTGCTCTATGCCAAACGGCTGCGCAGTGAAAAAGACCTCATTCAAAAAGACAAAAAGGCGGAGATTTTCAGAAGTGCCGTGGAATCCGAAGGGGAACTGGCACGAAAAGCCGCTCTCATACAGCGTGCCCGTGTACAGCTGGCGCGCAACGCGAATTTTCGGCTTACCATGGAAGTGATGCTGTTACAATTAAAGGAGAATTAGACTGTATGATAGAAGTTGTAGGAATCCGGTTCAAAAAAGCCGGTAAAATGTATTATTTCGATCCCGATGGTCAGAAACTGGAAAAAGGCGGTTTTGCCATTGTGGAAACAGCAAGAGGTATTGAATATGGCGCGGTCATCAAAGAAAATACCTTTGTGCCCGAAGAAACCATCGTACCTCCTCTGAAAAAGGTACTGCGTCCTGCCACAGCGGAGGACGCCAAAGTGGTGGAAGCCAATGCTAAGAAGGAAGAAGAAGCCTTTCGCATCTGCCTGCAGAAGATTGCCCGTCTGGAATTGGACATGAAACTGGTGGATGTGGAAATGACATTCGATAAGAATAAACTGATCTTTTACTTTACCTCTGACGGTCGTGTAGACTTCCGTGAACTGGTAAAAGAACTGGCGGCAGTGTTCCGTATGCGTATCGAACTGCGGCAGATTGGTGTCCGTGATGAAGCGAAAATGCTCAGCGGCATCGGCATCTGCGGCAGAGCTTTGTGCTGCGCTACATTCCTGGGGGATTTCCAGCCCGTGTCCATCAAAATGGCAAAAGACCAGAATCTGGCGCTGAACCCCACGAAAATCAGCGGTATCTGCGGCAGACTCATGTGCTGCCTGAAGTACGAAGAAGATGTATACGAAGAACTGAACAAGAAACTGCCTTTTGTGGGGGATATTATCTCTACCCCTGACGGTACCGGGGAAATCCTTTCCACAAACGTATTGATGCAGCAGGTGAAAGCGGCAGTGCGGAAAACGGAAAACGATCCCCCTACCATTGCTTTTTATCATGTGGATGAGATCAAAGTCATCAAATCCAAGAAGAAACGGAAACAGCAGCCTGTATCGGAGGAATTGAAGCAGTATGAGGACTGATGTGTTGATCAAAGAGGGAGAAAGGGTGGATGACCTGCACCGCAAGGGTTATGTCATCATCCAAGACCCCAAACGGTTCTGTTTTGGTGTGGATGCCGTGATCCTCAGCGGCTTCGCACGGGTGAAAAAAGGAGAAAAAGTGCTGGACTTGGGTACAGGTACCGGCATTTTGCCCATTCTGCTGGAAGGCAGAACGCTGGGAAGCCATTTCACAGGGCTGGAAATACAGCCGGAAAGCGTAGAAATGGCAAGACGCAGTGTGGCACTCAATGAACTGGAGGAAAAAGTGGATATTGTGGAAGGGGATATCAAGGAAACGGCAGCCATTTTCGGCGGTTCCGTGTTCGATGTGGTCACTTCTAATCCCCCTTATATGAATGAAGGTGGCGGTCTGCAAAATCCTTCCGGTCCCAAAGCCATTGCCCGCCATGAAGTCCTCTGCACATTGGAGGATGTGGTGAAAGGCGCCGCAAAGGTGCTTCGCCCCGGCGGACGGTTCTATATGGTACATCGTCCCCATAGATTGACGGACATCATGTGTACCCTGCGGCAGTACGGATTGGAGCCAAAACGGCTGCGGTTCGTCCATTCCTTTGTGGATAAGGCGCCTTCTATGGTGCTGGTGGAAGCAGGCAGAGGTGGCAAACCAATGGTCAAAGTGGAGCCACCCCTTGTGATTTATAAGGCGCCGGGAGAATATACCGACGAAATCTATGACATTTATTACGGAGAAGGGCAGGCGTGAGTATGGCAGGAACACTTTATTTATGCGCCACCCCCATCGGCAATCTGGATGATATGACGCTGCGGGTGCTGAAACTGCTGGAAACGGCAGACATCATTGCGGCGGAAGATACCCGCAATACGTTGAAACTGCTGAATCATTTTGAAATCAAAACCCCCATGACCAGCTACCACGAGCATAACAAGGCGGAAAAAGGTCCCAAGCTGGTGGAACGGCTGCTGGCGGGAGAAACTATCGCACTGGTGACAGATGCCGGCATGCCGGGGATTTCTGACCCTGGTGCGGACTTAGTGAAGCTGTGTTACGAAGCAGGGGTACCTGTAACCGTAGCGCCGGGAGCGTCTGCGGCGGTGGTAGCACTGGTGCTTTCCGGTTTGGATACCAGACGGTTTGTGTTCGAGGGCTTTTTGCCCATGGAGAAAAAAGAACGGCGGGCAGTTCTTTCCACACTGGAAAAGGAACACCGCACCATGATTTTTTATGAAGCCCCTCACCGTTTGCTGGATACTTTGGAGGAATTGGAAAAGATTTTTGGTTCTGACAGGGAAATGGCAGCAATTCGGGAGCTGACAAAGAAATTCGAGGAAGTGCGCCGGGGCACTGTGGCAGAGATCAAAGCCCACTTCACTGCCCAGCCGCCAAAAGGAGAATTTGTGCTGGTATTTGCTGGTTATACTTTGGAGCAGCAGCGGCAGGCGGCACAGAAAAGCTGGGAAAGCGTTTCCATCGAGGAACACATGGAGCATTATCTCCGTCAAAACTACAGTGAAAAAGACGCCATGAAGCAGGTGGCAAAGGATCGCGGCGTATCCAAACGGGAAATTTACAGCTATCTGCATAAAGACTGAAATAAAGGAGGGTGATGGGATATGTTGGAACGATTTCAATCATTGAGCGGTTCTCAGATCATTCTGGCGGCAATCATTGCCTTTGTGATCTGGGCAATCATTGAATTTATCAGAAGCGTTCGCAGAAGTGTGAAAGTGGTGAAAAAGACCTTTGGCGAGGTGGATATGGCGCGGGTCATGGAACGGTGCCATGAGCTGTTCCCCATTGAAACCATTCTGTTCCGTGGGGCAGAGTTCCAGCGGGGCATGCGTATCCGCATCACTACCACACAGAAAACCATCATTGAAGGGGAATTGATCGGTATGAACAAGATCCAGATGATCTGCATCCGTACCAAAAACCAGATCATTGCCCATCAGCTGGATAAAATTCAGGAAATGACAAGAATATGAGAAAAGGGCGGCGTGCATACAGTGGTGCTGCTTCATCAGAAAACAAAGATAGCTGAAATCTTTAAGAAAGAAAGGATTTCAGCTTTCACATTTTTATCAACATTTTATGAGGATTGTTTTCTTCTGAAGACAGCCATTGCAGTTCCCCTTAAGAAATCCAATAAAAGGGAAAATACTGTTTTCTTAAGGGCAACTGCTGAGCAAAGCCGCTTTTTTACGGGAAAGGAATCCATATGACATTGACGAGATTTCAACTGAAGATACTTGCCATCTGTTCCATGTTTCTGGATCATGCCATGAAGATTTTTGAGGATGTGCTGGAGCCTGCCATGGGGCAGACTTTGTATACGGCTGTCCTGTCTTTGGGGCGGATGGCGTTTCTGATTTTTGCCTTCCAGCTGGCGGAAGGCGTATGGCACACCCACAACGTGAGAGCCTATCTGAAACGGCTCTTTGGCTTTGCATTATTAGCGGAAATCCCTTTTCAGGTGGTGAAAAGCCTGATTTTGACGGGAAAAATATCCCTGTCCTTTGGGCTTACCAATGTGATGATGACTCTGTTTTTGGGGGCGTTGTCCTGTGTCGCCTATGCTTATTCTGTGCAGAAGGACAGAAGGGACATGGGCAAATTTGCTGTATTTCTCATTGCTCTGCTGGCAGAAGTCATGGGGACGGATTACGGCGGTTTTGGCGTGGTGTTTGTCTTTGTGCTCTGGTATACCTGGCATTCCCCTCAGCGGTGGCGTGCCATGTTCTGGATGATACTCTTTTATTACGGTCTTTGGATTCCTCTGGCGCTTTTGTCCTGGGGGATTACGTTCGCGGCTGTTTTTGAGTCATTTATGTATCTGGCAGTGTCTTTGGGCACTTGGGCGCTTCTGCGGCAGTATCACGGGAAAGTGGGGCAGAAAGGCGGTAAATATGCCTTTTATCTGTTCTATCCTGTCCATCTGCTGTGTCTGGCAGGAGCCTATTGTTTGGTGATGTAAAAAAGATTTCTTTAAAGCAGATTTCCCTGCAAAAGGGGAATCTGTTTTTTTGTATACAAAAACAGTAGGTTTTGTCGAAAGACATTTGTTTTTTCTTTGGGAAAAATGCGCATCCATGTCGGAATCGACACGGAAAAATTGGAGAAAATGTTGATATACCGCGATTCTTAACGACATCTTAGCGGTTTCTTAATTGCATTTTAACGGCCTAAGGGCATATAATGTTACAGAAATCAGACCGACCGGTCTGTATGTATACATAAAGGAGGGATCGCATGAAAACGGAACTGAATATTTTGCAGACAGCATTTCGGCTGTTTTTGGGCAAAGGGTTTTCCGATATCTCCACCAACGAAATCATTCGGGAAGCAGGCACCACCAAAGGCGGCTTTTATTATTGCTTCAAAAGCCGTGAAGATCTGGTGGTTAAGGTCATCGAAACGTACCTGCGCCCCTATTACTTACAGCCTCTGGAAGAAATGCGGCAGGCATGGGAAAACAAACACCCGGACGTTTCCACAAAAACCCTGTTGTGGGATGCCTTTTTTGCGCCGCAGCGCTTCCGCAGATTCCAGGAAAACATTGGTATGGATATTGCCTTTCGGGATTTTTACTTCCTGCTTTATGAAGGCATGAAAAAATATGAGGAAGTGCAAAGCTATTTTGCACAGAATACCGAAGAAAGAAAAAGAATCCTGCGCCGTATACTGGAGCGGGGCAAGGAACGCAAGGAAATTGCCGCAGATGTGGACATCGAAAGCTGCGTGATGATGACCCTTGCCATGCAGGACGGCATCCTGGCACTGAAGGTGCTGGATGAAACCATTGACGACGAAGAGAAGTACAGATATATGGAAGAACAGCTCTGGCGGGACATTGCCGTGCAGGACATTTATCTGAAGTATTTACATGGGGGTGTGAACAGTGCAGTATCATAATGAACAGGCATACAAAATGGGGATCGACATCGGCTCCACCACTGTCAAAGTCGTGCTGACAGATTCTGCAAATGAAATTGTTTTTAGTCGCTATCGCAGACATTTTTCCGAAATCAAGAAAACCGTAAAAGAAATCCTGGCAGAAGCTAAGGAAGAATTGGGTTATTGTGAATTTGCAACCATGATCACAGGCTCCGGCGGCGTTGCGCTGGCAAAAGCCGTTGGCGTAGACTTCATTCAGGAAGTGGTTGCTACAGCAAACGCCATCGAAACCGTTGTGCCTCAGACAGATGTTGCCATCGAACTGGGCGGCGAAGACGCGAAAATCATTTATTTCTCCGGCGGTAATGTGGAACAGCGTATGAACGGCGTATGTGCCGGCGGTACCGGTTCCTTCATCGACCAGATGGCAAGCCTGCTGCACACAGACGCAACAGGTCTGAACGAATACGCAAAAGGTCATGAAGTGATTTATCCCATCGCTTCCCGCTGTGGTGTATTCGCAAAAACAGACATCCAGCCCCTCATCAACGACGGGGCAAGAAAAGAAGACCTGGCAGCTTCCATTTTCCAGGCTGTTGTCAACCAGACCATTGCCGGTCTGGCATGCGGCAAACCTATCCGCGGTCATGTGGCATTTTTGGGCGGTCCTCTGCATTTCCTTTCTGAACTGCGTCAGCGTTTCATTGAAACACTGAATTTGACAGAGGAAACAGCGCTGCTGCCTGAAAACTCTCACCTCTTCGCAGCTTACGGTACAGCCGTTTCCAACAAAGGCGAAGCAAATCTGGACTTTGATACTCTGCTGAGCCGTCTGGAAAAAGGCGCAGAACTGTCCGCAGAAGTCAGCCGTCTGGACCCTCTGTTCAAAAACGAAGACGATTACGCGGTGTTCAAAGAACGCCACGATAAAGATAAAGTAAAACGCGTACCTCTTTCTACATACAAAGGCAATGCTTTCCTGGGTATCGACGCTGGTTCCACCACTACAAAAGTGGCTCTGGTCAGCGAACAGGGCGACCTGCTCTATTCCTTCTACGCAGGCAACGAAGGCAATCCTCTGAAAGTGGTTATGCAGAGTTTGAATGAAATGTATGATTTGATGCCTGAAGGCGTGACTATCCGCAATTCCTGCGTAACCGGTTACGGCGAAGGTCTCATCAAAGAAGCATTGATGATGGACTTGGGCTACATCGAAACCGTTGCGCACTATAAAGCAGCACAGTTCTTCAAACCCGATGTAGACTTCATTCTGGATATCGGCGGTCAGGATATGAAATGTATCCGTATCAAGGACGGCGTCATCGACAGCGTACTGCTGAACGAAGCTTGTTCTTCCGGCTGCGGTTCCTTCATTGAAACTTTTGCAAAATCCCTGAACTACACCGTTGCGGACTTCGCGAAGATTGCCCTTTTCGCAAAAGCCCCCATCGACCTGGGTTCCAGATGTACTGTTTTCATGAACTCCCGTGTAAAACAGGCACAGAAAGAAGGGGCAGACGTAGCGGATATTTCCGCAGGTCTGGCATATTCCGTTATCAAAAACGCACTGCTGAAAGTTATCAAAATCGCTGACCCTAAGGCAATGGGGAAATCCATGGTTGTACAGGGCGGTACATTCTATAACGATGCTGTACTGAAAAGCTTTGAGCTCATCAGCGGCAGAGAAGCCGTTCGTCCTGACATCGCCGGCATCATGGGTGCTTTCGGCGCAGGGCTCATTGCAAGAGATAAATATACAGAAGGCTATCAGACAACACTGGTAAGCCGTGAAGAAATGAACGCACTGGAAATCAAGTCTACTATGGCTAGATGCCAGGGCTGCACAAACCACTGTCTGCTGACCATCAACCAGTTCAGCGGCGGCAGAAGATTCATCACAGGCAACCGTTGTGAAAGAGGTCTGGGCAAAGAAAAGAACGAAAATCCCGCACCTAACCTGTATGAATACAAACGCCACAGACTGTTCGACTATGAACCCCTCACAGCAGAGGCGGCAACCAGAGGCACCGTTGGTATCCCTCGTGTGCTGAATATGTGGGAAGACTATCCTTTCTGGTTCACATTCTTCACAAAACTGGGCTATCGTGTGGTACTGTCCCCTTATTCCACAAAGGCAATCTTTGAAAAGGGTATGGAATCCATCCCCAGTGAATCCGTTTGCTATCCCGCAAAACTGGTACACGGCCATATCATGTACCTCATCGAACAGGGCGTAGACTTCATCTTCTATCCCGGTATCGTTTACGAAAGACGGGACAGCAGCGCAGCTGACAACAACTATAACTGCCCCATCGTGGCATCTTACAACGAAAATATCAAAAACAACGTAGAGGATCTGAAAGAAAAGAACATCAAGTTCATGAATCCTTTCCTCTCTTTGGATAAGATTGAAACCATCATCAAACGTATGACAGACGAATTCGTTCCCATGGGCTGCGATGCCAAAGAAATCAAAGCCGCTGTAGAAGCCGGCTGGGCAGAATGGGAAAACTTCCGTCATGACATGCACAAAAAAGGCGAAGAAACCGTGAAATACCTGAAAGACAACAACATGACAGGTATTGTTCTGGGCGGTCGTCCTTACCATGTAGACCCTGAAATCAACCACGGTATTCCCGAACTGATTGCAGGCTATAACATCGCTGTTCTGACAGAAGACAGTGTGGCACATATGGGTCATCTGGAACGTCCTACGGTTGTTCGTGACCAGTGGACTTACCACTCTCGTCTGTACGAAGCTGCAGCTTTCGTAAAGAAACAGGAAAACATCGAATATGTTCAGCTGAACTCCTTCGGCTGCGGTCTGGATGCTGTTACAACGGACGAAGTCAAAGCCATTTTGACAGCAGCAGGCAAAATTTACACAGCCCTGAAAATCGACGAAGTAAACAACCTGGGTGCAGCCAGAATCCGTATCCGTTCTTTGATTGCTGCCATCGAAGACAGAAAAGAAAAGAACGTAAAACTGAGAAAAGGCGATGCTTCTCTGAAACGTGTGCTCTTTACAAAAGAAATGCGGAAGGATTACACCATTCTGTGTCCTCAGATGTCTCCTATCCACTTTGACATTCTGGAACCCGCTTTCCGTAAATGTGGCTACAATCTGGAAGTCATGGCAGCTATGGATAAAGATGCCATCGACGCAGGTCTGAAATACGTAAACAACGACGCATGTTATCCTGCACTGATCACCATTGGTCAGCTTATGAACGGTCTGCTGTCCGGCAATTACGACCTGAACCGCACCGCTCTGCTGATTTCTCAGACTGGCGGCGGCTGCCGTGCTACAAACTACATCGCTTTCATCCGTAAAGCACTGGAAAACGCAGGTATGCCTAACATCCCTGTTATCTCCATCAACCCTGCAGGTCTGGAAAAGAACCCCGGTTTCAAATACGAACCCGCGCTCCTTCACAGAGCTATGCAGGCACTGGTTTACGGCGATACCTTCATGCGTGTGCTTTACCGCACCCGTCCTTATGAAAAGGTAAAAGGCTCCGCAAACGCACTCTATGAAAAATGGAATGAAAAAGTCAAAAAAGATATCCTGCGTGCAGACAGAAAGACATTCTGCAACAATATCGCAGGCATCATCCGTGATTTCGAAAATCTGGAAATCTACGAAGATATGAAAAAACCTCGTGTTGGTGTGGTAGGGGAAATTCTGGTAAAATTCCATCCCACAGCCAACAACGATCTGGTAAACCTGCTGGAAAGAGAAGGCGCAGAAGCTGTTGTGCCTGACCTGTTGACATTCGGTCTGTACTGCTGTTATAACGCAACCCAGAAAGAAAAATATCTGGGCGGCACCAGAAAAGGCAGAATCATTGCCAACGCACTGGCAAAAGTCATCGAATGGTATCAGAAACCTTTGATGAAAGCACTGGAAAAGAGCAAACGCTTCGACCGTCCCGAAGATATCCGTACTTTGGGCGAATATGCGAAGAAAGTGGTTTCCCTGTGCAACCAGACTGGTGAAGGCTGGTTCCTGACAGCGGAAATGATCGAACTGATTCACAGCGGCGTACCCAATATCGTCTGCACACAGCCCTTCGGCTGTCTGCCTAACCACGTTGTTGGCAAAGGCGTTATCAAGGAACTGCGTAAACAGTATCCCATCTCCAATATCGTAGCCATCGACTACGATCCGGGCGCAAGTGAAGTCAACCAGCTCAACCGTATCAAACTGATGCTGTCTTCTGCAGAAAAGAATCTGGCAGCAGGCAGAACAGACGCTCTGAAAGAACGTCACTCCGTAACAAAAGCAGCTTTCTCCGTAAAAGAAGACTAAGGGCTGTATCAAGTGTAAACAGAAAGCCGGAAATTCCGATTTGTGGAAATTTCCGGCTTTTTTGCGTACAGAAACTGCCCTTTGTGAAGAACTCTGCTGTTTTTTTCTTGCAATCCGTTTCCCAATGGCATAAAATAAAAGATGTATCGACATATTTTTTTGCAGACCGAAGGGAGGCGAAAGCCCAATGGCGAAAAAAACGGAGCTGTTCCCAAAGCGTGAGGAACGCGTTGCTTACAGCGGAAAAGCCGGTGCCGATGTGGAAAGAAATCGAGGAAAAAAAGGCAGACAAAAAACACAGCGCAGCCGAAAATCCGGCGGGCAGAAAGGCAATAAAGCCCGTAAGAATATGCAGCTTACACCGAAAAAAGCCGGAATTGGCGTTGCGGTCATCGTTGTTTTGATCCTGTTTTTTGCGTTTTTTCATAAAAATGGTACGGAAGTGTTTGTGGGCGAGGAAAGCATGGGTATTTTGAGTACCACATCCATTTCCGCCGAAGAAATCAAGACCAACCTGGAAGCCCAGCTGGCAACTACAGTGGGTACCAATGTACAAGTCAATGAGGAGATCCGGGCGGAAAAGCTTCATGTGTCTGGTGACCGGAAAAAGGATATCTGCACCATGGAATATCTGATGCCAAAACTGCGCAATGCAGTCACTTATAAAGTGGAAGCGTCTGTGATCTTTGTAGACGGCGGCGCTGTGGCACCTCTGGCAACAGCGGAGGAAGCCCAGCAGGTACAGGATAAGCTGAAAGAACCTTATCTGCCTCAGGACGAAAACTCCAATGCAGAAATTTCCTTTGTGGAAAATGTAACCGTGGAAAATCAGTTCGTGGATTCTGCGGAAATCCTGTCTGTGGATGACGCAGTGGCAAAACTGACCAGCACCACACCTGTCACCACGACCTATACCGTAAAAACAGGGGATCGGGCAGGCAGTATTGCGGCAGAATTTGATATGACATTGGAAGAACTGTATGAAATGAATCCCAGCGCAAAAGATGCGGTTGTCATCGGTGAGACATTGAATGTTACCGAACAGAAGCCTATGGTTTCCGTCAAATCTGTGGAAACACAGGTGCTGACCAGTGTGGAACCCAAGCAGTATGAAACACAGTATGACGACACCAAGCCTGCCAGCTATCAGCGGGTAATCCAGCAGGGTAAAGACGGTCAGAAAAAAAGCACCATTCAGATTACACGCGTCAATGGTTTTGTGACAGAGGAAAAAGAAGTTTCCAAAGAAGTCATTCAGGAACCTGTCAACGAAATCATTTTGAAAGGGACGCAGTAATATAAATGAAAATATGGGGACAACATAATAAAGAGGAGGAACCAAAGATGAGCATTACATTTTCAGTCAAAGGCGATGCTGTGACAAAACAGGACTTTGCTGCAATGGCAGAAGAAGTGAAAGCATGTCACACAGCGCTCCATGAAAAAACAGGCAAAGGCAACGATTTCGTAGGCTGGGTAGATTGGCCCGTAGACAACGACAAAGAAGAATTTGCCCGCATCAAAAAAGCAGCGGAAAAAATTCAGAAACAGAGTGAAGTATTGATTGTTATCGGTATCGGCGGCTCTTATCTGGGCACCAGAACCGCTCTGGACTTCATCAAAACACCTTTTTACAACGAAGACAAAAAGAAAACAACCCCCGACATCTATTTCGTGGGCAACAACATCAGCTCCGCTTATCTGAGCGACATTCTGGGTATTCTGGGTGACAGAGATTTCTCTGTAAACGTGATTTCCAAATCCGGTACTACCACAGAACCTGCCATCGCTTTCCGTATCTTCAAACAGCTGCTGGAAAACAAATATGGCAAAGAAGGCGCAGCAGAACGTATTTACGCAACAACAGACAGAGCCAGAGGCGCACTGAAAACCATGTGCAACACAGAAGGCTATGAAACATTCGTCATCCCCGATGACATCGGCGGCAGATTCACTGTTCTGACAGCCGTAGGCATGCTGGCTATGGCAGTGGCAGGCGTAGACATCGACAAAGTTATGGAAGGCGCACAGTGGGCAAGAGAAGCTTACAGCAACCCTGACATCATGGAAAACTCCTGCTATCAGTATGCGGCAGCAAGAAACTTCTTCTACCGCAACGGCAAAACAGTGGAAATCCTGGCAAACTATGAACCTCATATGGTTTCTTTCGGCGAATGGTATAAACAGCTTTACGCAGAAAGCGAAGGCAAAGACGGCAAAGGTATTTTCCCTGTAGCTGCAAACTTCTCCACAGACCTGCACTCCATCGGTCAGTTCATTCAGGAAGGCAGCCGCTATTTCTTTGAAACCGTTATGTGGTGCAAAGAACCTAAGAGCACAGTGCTGGTACCTTTCGATGCGGAAGACCTGGATGGTCTGAACTTCCTGAAAGGCAAAGAAATGCAGTTTGTAAACAGCAAAGCTTTTGCAGGCACTATGCTGGCACATATGGACGGCGGCGTACCTAACATGGTTATCGAAATGGACCGTATGGACGCTTGGCACTTCGGCGCACTGGTTTACTTCTTTGAAAAAGCAGTGGGCATCAGCGGCTATATGCTGGATGTAAACCCCTTCAACCAGCCCGGTGTAGAAGCATACAAAAAGAATATGTTCGCACTGCTGGGTAAACCCGGTTACGAAGATATGAAAGAAGAACTGGAAAAACGTCTGAACGGCTGATACGTTTTTCGGTAAGGAAAGCACGGCTTCTTCATAAGGAAAATAAAAAAGCTGAAATCTTTGAGAAAAGATTTCAGCTTTTTTATTTGGAATGATTCGGTATGTTTTCTGCTGAAGAAAGCCGTCGCAATTCCCCTTAAGAACTCAAGGAAAAGGAAAAATAATGTGTTCTTAAGGGGAAACTGCTTTTGTTATGTGCTTTTTCCTTATCTTTCGTCGGGAATCGCCCAGTCTTGCATCAATGCGCGCAGGTCTGAGGTATATTTGAGCGGGACGATATACTGTTCTTTATGATTGGTTAGACTGCCTGCGGGAAAGTCAATACATAAGGAATTATCCATAAAGACGATATATTCTGGTTGGAAAGCGGCTTCCATATCCGCTCGATCAGCCTCGGACACGGTTCCCAGTTCCAAAAGCTGATTGCCCAATTCCTCGGGAGGACAGGTGAACAGGTTTTCTATGGGAATATAGGCGCCTGTTTTGCGGTCAAAGACTTCGCACTGATTACGCTCGGTAAAGGTTTTTTCTGCCAAAGGCAGGTGCAGGGAAGTCTGGAAAAATAGGAGCCTGTCGTTGGCTGCCGCAGGAGAAACACTCTGCTCCAACAGCATACAGGAGAAGTTTTCTTTGTTCTGACTTTGCTGGTAGATGGCATAAGCTTTTTCCAGTTCTTCCATAATGTCATAAAGGCGTCCTCGTTCTTCATAGTAGGAAAGAACAGCGGATTTTGCGCTTTCATCCAGATTGTCGATGTTTTTCTTCCCTACTGCCATGACATTTTCTGGTGACTGGGGATGGTTTTCCCGCAAAAGGTCTGTACCGTTTGCTAAGGTGTATAGTGTGTGGTCGCTGTCAGCATATACCCGCAGTTCTGTGCCGTCAGACAGCGTGACGGTGGAGGCGGGAGTGCTGTTTTTCTCAATATCCATATCGATCAATTCCGCTTCATAGCAACGGATTTTTTTATTTTCGTAGGTATCGTTTTTCCCCGTCCGTGCGTTATAGACCGTGGAGATGAAGGGATACAGGCTGTCATCCATCAGGAAGTCTTCTTCGGAAAAAGAAGCGGGAACATCCAGATGGCTGTTTTCCATGAGGATGAGGCGGATGGTGCCGTTGGTTTCCGTATCCGCTACAACAGAAACAAGCCTGCCATTTTCGTCTGTTTCTCTGGCAATGATTTTTCCATGGGCGTTTACAGTGCGTGCTCCGCAGGAAGTCAGCGCCAACAGGCAAAGGAACAGTAATATTACAGTTTTTTTCATGTTATGATCCCCCTTTGTCGGAAAATGCGCTTCTCCTATTCGGAAATCGCCCAGTCATGGAGAAGGGCATGGATGCCTTCTGTATCTTCGATGGCAACAATGCGACCTTCGGGATAGGCAGAAAGGCTGTTTTCCGGGAATTTGATGCGGATGGAATCGCCCACGAATATCACATTTTCCAGTTGGAAAGCGGATTCCATGGCGGCTCTCTCTGCGTCAGACAGGTCTGCCAGTGCCAGAAGCCTTGTGTCGATTTCCTCTGCCGGACAGGTGAACAGTTCCGCAGTGGGAATAGGGATTTCTGTTTCTCTGTCCACTGCCAGTCCTACGGAGTTGGAAGTTGTGTTGTTTATATCCGTAGAAAGTCTGACTTCTGTTTCAAGATAATAGAGTTCCTCATTGGAAGCTGTCAGAGAGGTTGTCTGCGAAACAGCATATGGATAAAAATCACTGGGATTTTCTGTTTCTTTGTATGCGGCATAAGCCTGTTCCAACAGTTCGGAAAGGTCATACAAAGGCTCCAGTTTCAGTTTTTGCAGAACGGAAGCTGTGGACTGAGATTCTGTGAGGAGCAGTGTGCCATCTTCCAGTTCATACTGGTTTTCTCCTTCTTTTTCCACAATGTGCAATGTGGTGCCGTCAGCAAGGACTTTGGTATTTGTTTTATAACCGCCTTCCAGATGGATGAGAAGGGCAGTATAGCCGGGGATTTCCTCCCCTTCATAAGAACCGAATGTTTTGGTATTGGCGTCGGCGTAGACGGAAACAACAGGATATACAGCATCGTTTGTGAGAAAATCCTCCACGGTGATTTCTCCATTGAGCTGATCCACGACGGTGTCTTCCGCAAAGAGAAAGCGAACGGTTCCATGGGATTCGGTTTCTGTAACAATGGCTGTCAGGTTTCCATTTTCATCGGTTTCCCGCCTGATGACCTCGCCTTTGAGCCACATTTCCCGCCCGCAGCCGGAAAGTGCCAGCACAAACAGCAGTAATACAATCAATCTTTTCATATCCATTCCCCCTTAAAATATGCCCTTTTTTCCAGTCTATCATAGGAAACTACAGAAAGCTATGTATACTTGTCTGATAACGGGGCAATCTGGAACAAAACTGCCACATCTTTCGTTCAAAAAAGAGGATTGGTTTACATTTTCTTCAAAATTTAGTATAATTTTTTGAAAGGGAAAATTTTGATTCTGAAGGGGGAATCGAAGCTATGGACAGAAAAGTTTTGATTGTTGACGATGAAAAAAATATTGTAGATATCATTGCCTTTAACCTGAAAAAAGAGGGGTATCAGGTCATTACGGCATCGGACGGGGAAGAAGGGGTCAGAAAGACCTTTGAGGAAAATCCCGATCTGATTCTGTTGGACATTATGATGCCCAAAATGGACGGGTATGAGGCTTGCCGTAAAATCAGAGAGAAAAAACATACGCCTATCATTATGCTCACAGCCAGAGCCGAAGAAGTGGACAAGGTTCTGGGGCTGGAAATGGGCGCGGACGACTATGTAACAAAGCCTTTTGGTGTGCGGGAGCTCATGGCGCGGGTAAAAGCGAACCTGCGGAAAGTGGCTGCCCTTCAGGAAGCGGCAGGCATGGCAGCATCCGACGAGAAAGCATCTCCTTACGGAAAGCTGTCTTTGAATCTTGACCGCTACGAAGTGAAAAAAGATGGTAAGACCATCGACCTGACACTGCGTGAATTTGAGCTTTTGAAGTTTTTGGCACAGCAGAAAGGACAGGTATTTTCCAGAGAAACCCTCTTGGAGAAGGTATGGGGTTATGAGTACTTCGGGGATGTTCGTACTGTTGACGTGACTGTGCGCCGTCTGCGGGAAAAAATCGAGGACGATCCCGGCAAACCTGCCTATATCCTCACCAAACGGGGTGTTGGTTATTATTTTGATTGTGATTAAAACGGAGTGGGATCATTGCGCAGCATAAAATGGAAATTGATCGCGATGTATCTGGGGCTGGTGCTCATTGTGATGATCGTCAGCGGGACGTATATCCTGCTGAGCCTCAGGAATATCGAAATAAATAAATCAAGACAGCAGCTGGAGATCTACGCGGAAAAGATCGTGGAACAGGTCATTGACGCAGGGGACGCGGACAGCTTTCAGGAAGACTTGCAGGCAACAGTAACAAATGCCATGGGTATTCAGGGGAACGTGCTGAACGCCGAAGGGGAGACCATTGCGTCTACCACATCGCCCAAAGCGCCTTTTACCCAGTATACAGATCAGGCAGTCATTGCCGGCATGAATGGCACAGCCACATTCTCCTCTGGCAAGAAAAGTACGGACTCTTTTGGTCTGCTGAAGGAATGGATGAGCTATGCCCTGCCTGTGACAGATGAAAACGGCAATGTGGAATATATCGTGTATACCCGTTTGGATGCCAGCGATATGCAGAGCAGCCTGAATGAAACCACGAAGATCATCATTGTGGCAGTATCCATCGCCCTGTTTCTGACGGCTATCATGGGTTATGTCTTTGCCCAGACCTTGACAGGACCTATTCTGGCACTGACAAGAGGGGCAAAGAACATGGCGGAAGGGAAGCTGAACCAGAGCCTGAAAGTCCGCAGCAATGACGAAATCGGGCAGCTTACCAGCAGTTTCAACTACATGGCGGCGGAACTCAGAAAGACCATGTCGGAAATCTCCAAAGAGAAAAATCGTATGGAAATCATTTTGCATAACATGAGCGACGGTGTTATCTCCTTTGCCAAGGATGGCGAGCTGATGCTTGCCAATACGGCAGCGGAGGAAATGCTGAAGGTGGATAAGATGGATATGGATTTTTCCCATTTTATCCGTGCCTTTGATATCAGCACCGGTGTATATTTGGATATGGGGGATGAGCTTTCCAAGGCAGTCACATTCCCTGTGGATAAGCAGTTTATTCACGCCACATTCTCTCCTCACTACAACCCCAAAAAAGAAATGGAAGGCGTTGTGGTGGTATTGCAGGATGTTACAGAACAGAAAAAACTGGACGATATGCGGAAAGAATTTGTGGCAAACGTTTCCCACGAACTGCGTACGCCTTTGACTACGGTCAAAAGCTACACAGAAACCCTTATGGAAGGGGCACTGGACGACAGGGAAACAGCTATGGAATTCTTGTCCATCATCGACAGCGAATCCGACCGTATGGCGTTCCTGGTACGGGATCTGTTGCAGCTTTCCCGTTTTGACAATAAGCAGGTGCGCCTGAATATCACGGAAATCGAAATGAACGAATTCCTCATGACTACCGTTCGCCAGAGCAAGATTCATGCGGAAGCGAAACATCAGGAACTGACCTTTGAGCCTTGCGATCATCCTGTCATCATTTACGGCGACAGAGATCGTGTGGGGCAGGTCGTCAATAACATTGTGACAAACGCCATCAAATACAGCTTAGAGCAGGCAAAAATCCGTATCTTCATCACCGAGGACGAGAAATATTACAAAATTTCCGTCAAAGATACAGGTATGGGCATCACCAGAGAAGACCTGCCTCGCATTTTCGAGCGTTTCTATCGTGTGGACAAAGCCAGAAGCCGTGCTATGGGCGGCACTGGTCTGGGGCTTGCCATTGCCAAGGAAATCATGGAAAGCCATAAGGGTCGACTGACGGCAGAAAGTGAGTATGGCAAAGGCACGACTATGACCATGTGGTTCCCCAAAGAACGTCCAGAACTGGAATACGAACACGAATTTAAAGCAGGCGGTCCCACAGAATGACAGGATTTTTCCCGAAACGACACCGCAGTAACTGGAAAAATCAGGTGTTAAAAAACTGTAAGGGCACTGTAACAGAACTGTAATATTCTTGCTGTATAATAATGGCAGTGAAAAATACGAGTAGACGGTAAGGAGGTGACGGAGATGAAAAAAAGATTGTTTGGCTTGGTTTTGGCAGGACTTCTGTGCTTTTCTCCCGTCAGTGCATTTGCCGCAGAGGTAACTCCCATCACTGTCAGCAGCGGTATCGACCTGTACCAGGAAGAAACAGAATCTACATTTGACAGCAGCCGCACCATCTACGGCGAAGCGAAACCCAATACAAAGGTTTCTGTATCTGTCAGCTGTAAAGACGCCAACGGGGATATGAGCGTTGTAAGCGCACAGGAAGTGACTGTAGGTTCCATGGGAATCTTCGCAGCTACCGTTGGACTGGAAATGGGTTATAACTATGTGACACTGACGGCGGATAAAGCTGGGTACGATGAAGCGTCTTACACAGTTGTGATCAAGCGCCTGCCCAATCAGCTGAAAAAAGATCTGCAAAACATGATCGCGCTGCCCGGTCTGTACTAAGGAGCGCAAAAATATAAATTCATAAAGAAGCGGTGAGATCGAATGAAAAGAAACAGGATTACAAATGTTATCATTGTTGTTCTGGTCATAGCCGCTGTGTATCAGACAGGAGAGTTATGGCTTGAAGGAACAGCAGGCCATAACTTTTTTCGTGCAGTAAAAGAATCCATTTCTGCTACGGATGAGGCGTCAGAAAGCAATGCGCTGCTGGCAACCAGATATGCCGTAGGGGATGGGGCATCCAATTTTTCCGTATACTATCCTGACAAAGTTGGCAGCAGTGACATGCTGGAAAAAGCCAACGACGTTTTGCAGGAAATACTGGCGGAAAACATCGGCGAGAGCACGGAATTGGAAAAAGCCGACTGGAAAGAAATGCTGCAAAACAAATGTATTGTCATGCAGTATGATTTTATGATTAATATGGATGATTATCTGGAGGGGATGCGCAGTCTGAAAAATGGTCAGGATTTGGATAGCTTTGACTATATCACCATTGTGCCCGCAAGGCGTACAGGGGAGGAAAGCAAGGCATATTTTGTCAATTCCCAGACCAACGACTGCGTGGTTTACCGTGCCATGAAAAGCAAATCTGCTCCCATACTTTTTGAGGCATTGCAGGCAGAACCGGAAGGGGAAATGGTTTATATTTCCACCGGACAGAAAACCAGTTCTGCTGTCCTTAGGCGGAATCTGTTCCTGTCCCAGTGGGCGGAATTGCCCTATCAGTATGATACCTTGCGGCAGGTGCCTGCCTTTGAGCAGGAAGGGGCGGTAAGCCGTGTGCTGCTGGAAAATACGGCAGAACGATTTTTCCGTAATTTCTCCGTGGACTGGAGCCAGCGGGATGAAAACGGAAATTTTGTATTCAGTGACAGCTCTGTGGTGCTCCGTTATAACCCGGGCAGCCGGATGCTGGAATACTATAACTATGAAAATTACGGCAGCGATGGTCCGAAAACAGCCCTTTTGGATGGCTATCAGATCAGCTGCAATTTTATGACCAATGACGCTTCTTTGCAGACGGATGTATATTTGGCAGATATTGGCGGAAGCGGCAATGAAACAGTTTATTACTTCGATTACGCCGTAAATGGATTGCCTGTATATCTGTCGGAAAGCGTGCAGCAGGAAATCGGTATGAAGCATGCCATTGAAGTGACGGTCAGCAACAATTCCGTTAAGAAATACCGTCGCTATGCAGTGAATTATGAGGCATCCGGTGCAAAAGATGCCAGTCTGGATGTGCAGTTCATCGATGCGCTGGACGCGGCTAACCGTCTGTATCAGGAAACGGTGGAACAGCGGGAAATTGCAGATGTGAAGAATATTGCATTGGGATATTTTGCAGACCGGACAGAAGGCATCCGTTTGCAGTGGTTTGTAAATCTTTACGACCGGATATTCCTCATTGAAACAGACAGTACTTTGCCGGAGCAAACGGCAGTGACAGAAACAGAACCGGAAACTGTGGTTAATGCATCCACCAATTCCTGAAAATCTGAAAAGAAAGGAGGCAGTCTATGGAGTGGCAAAAAGCGAAAAAGTTTGTTGTTGTGCTGCTGGTGATATTGAACGCCTGTCTGGCGGTGCTTAACTATCAGCAGAACCGGGAGAGCGCCATGACTGCTTCTCAGGAAAAGGCGATTTTTGAAGTGCTTTCCAAAAACGGCATTACCATGTATACAGACCTCATCACGGAAACAGAACCCATGAGCCGTCTGGAATGTATGGTGCCCACATATACCAAAGAAGATCTGGAACGGGCATTTTTTGACGGAGAAAAGACCACCGTTGTCCCCAGTCAGACCACGACCGTATATCGTACTTCTTCGTCAGAGTTGACGGTGGAAGGCGCCCACGGCACTCTCACATTTCCACAAGTGGCAAAAGAAAAGGGAGAACTGAGCCGGGGAGACGCTCTGAAAATGGCAGAGGAATACATGGACGGCAAAGAGAAAATATTTGGGGAATTTGTTTCCTATGACCTTTTGGAAACAGAGGAAGGCTACTGTGTGGTGTTCTATGAGAAGTATGACGATACCATCGTATTTTCCAATTACTTCCGGGTGTTTGTATCTCAGGCAGGCATTTATCAGGTGCAGTTTGTTTATTGCCCTGTGGTGGGTTATAACGGCGAGAAAAAGGATATTTTCTATGCCGATGAAGCATTGCTCACATTCATGCGGGAACTGCGGAAAAACCAGCCGGAAGGGGCTGTGACAGTGAACCGTATGGAGCTTGGCTACGACCTGTCGGATAAAGAAAACCAGACCAAGGAAGGCATGCTTTACGCGGTGCCTTGTTACCGCATTTATCTCATGGAACAGGCGGAACCATACATCATCAACGCCTATACTTGCAAACTTATCAATGAAGAATAAAACAGACAGACTTGCGATATAAGAAAACGCAGGTCTGTTTTTTTGTACAGGCACACCCCCTTATGCTGGGCATATATTGTGCATAACAGGATTTTTCCGGGAGGTGGGAATATGGAGGGAAGTATGCTTTTGTCAGAAGTCCCTCTGGGGCAGAGCTGTCAGGTGGTGGAAAGCCGTCTGCTGCGTCTGCTGGACTTGGGATTTTGTGAAGAAAGTCAGGTGGTGCCTTTGTATACATGCCCTTGGGGCGGCACACGCCTGTATCATGTAAAACAGACCCGCATTGCTCTCAGGGACAGCGATGCGGCACAAATCCAGGTGAAGGCGGTGGAATGAGGATGAGTGAGGAAAAAAGACCCTGTATCGCTCTGGCAGGCAATCCCAACACGGGAAAAAGCACCCTGTTCAATGCCTTGACGGGACTGAAACAGCACACAGGCAACTGGTCTGGAAAGACCGTAGGCAGGGCAGAGGGACGGTTTTGGTTGGGAGAGAAAGAGGCGGTTCTGGTAGACCTGCCGGGAATTTATTCTCTCTTTTCCGCCGGTGCGGAAGAAGCCTGCGCCCGGGATTTTCTGGCTTTCGGTGATGCGGACGCTGTGGCTGTGATGGTGGATGCCTCCGCTTTGGAACGCCATCTGCCTTTGGCTTTGCAGGTCATGGAATTGATGCCCCGCTGTGTGCTGTGTCTGAATCTGGCAGACGAAGCGGAGAAAAAGGGGATTTCTATTGATGACAAAAAGCTGTCAGCTTTGACAGGTGTTCCCGTGGTGAAAACCGCTGCCAGAACGGGAAGAGGGTTGTCAGATTTGACAGCGGCTTTGGAGAAAGTCATGGAGCAGGAACCCCATGTGCGCCATACGCCTTTTCATAAGGCTTTGCCGGAGGATTTTATAAAATTGCTGGCAGAAGGAGAGAATCTCCTGCCGGAAAGCAAAAACAGACCGCTCCTACTGGATTTTCTTTGGCAAAAAGAGGAGGATGTTTTGTCAGAAGAAGTTGGCGAAGAACTGCGCCAATGGAGAACTAAATGCAATGGGTATTTTGCAGGGGAGGAAGAAGCCCTTGCTGTTTATCGAAAAGAGCGTTCCCTTTGTTTTCAGAAACGGGCAGAAACCCTGACGGCTGCTGTCTGCAAGAAGAACGAAGGAAAAGGGGATACAACGGCACAGATGGATAAACTGTTTTTGCGGAAACGGACTGGAGTGCCGTTGATGCTGCTTTTGCTGGCGTTGGTGTTCTGGATTACGGCGGTAGGAGCCAATGTGCCTTCTCAAATGCTCATGTCCGTTTTTACCAAGCTGGGGGCAACTTGCCGCAGTGCGCTGGAGTCAAGCCCTGTTTGGCTGGAAAGCCTCCTCATGGATGGGGTGTTCCTGACGGTCAGTTGGGTGGTTTCTGTGATGCTGCCGCCTATGGCTATCTTTTTTCCTATGTTTACCCTGCTGGAGGATTGTGGTCTGCTGCCGCGGATTGCGTTTCAGCTGGATGGGCTGTTCCGTCGGGCAGGGGCTCATGGCAAACAGGCGTTGACACTTTGTATGGGCTTTGGCTGCAATGCCGCAGGGGTCACGGCGTGCCGCATCATTGATTCCCCCAGAGAACGGCTCATTGCCATACTGACCAATAACTTTGTGCCTTGTAATGGGCGGTTTCCAACGATTTTGCTGTTGATAGCTGTGTTCTTATCAGTGGGAAAGCCCTGGATGTCTGGTTTTGCCCTGTTTGTGGTCATTGGGCTTTCTGTGGGCATGACGCTGTTGGTTTCTTTCTTTTTGAGCCGGACGGTGCTGAAAGGGATGCCTTCTGCTTTTGTACTGGAATTGCCGCCTTTTCGCCGTCCTCAGATTGGGCAGGTCCTTGTGAGAAGTTTGCTGGACAGAACCATTTTTGTGCTGGGGCGTGCCATCACAGCGGCGGCACCGGCAGGGGCAGTCATTTGGCTGCTCCAGCGGATTCCTATGGGAGATGGCACACTTCTGACACAGATTGCCCTGTTTCTGGAACCTCTGGGAGGAATTATGGGGCTTTCCGGTCCTATTTTGCTGGCGTTTCTGCTGGGACTGCCTGCCAATGAGATTGTACTGCCCATTCTGCTGATGTTTTACAGTCAAAGCGGTATGCTGGTGGAGGGGGGCAGTCAAACAGGGGCAATGCTGGCGGCAAACGGCTGGACTTGGACGACGGCTGTCTGTGCTATACTGTTTTCCCTGAACCATTTCCCCTGCGCTACCACACTGCTGACCATCCGCAAGGAAACGGGCAGCTGCAAATGGACGGCGATTTCTTTCCTGCTGCCAACGATCATTGGGATTTGTCTGTGTGCCGCTGTTCACGGTTTGTTCTGTTTCTTTGGTTTGACTTAATTTTTTGGAAAAAATGTGCTATACTGAGTACTTGAAAAGGAACAAAAGAAGGCGGTGGCAGAAATGAACGAAAATTTATGGAAATTACTGGAGATGGCAAAAGCGGACCCTGCTTTGCTGGCTGCCCTGGAAGCAACCAGAAAGGAAGCAGACCCGGCATTGGCGCTCTGCACATTGGCAACGGAAAAAGGCTTTCCCATTACCGTAGGGGAATTGTTTGGAGAAGGGGAGGAGTATACCTCCAATCTGCTCAAAAGCTGCAATGGCGGCGCAAGTTATCCCCTGGATGGCTGGGAAGATGCCTATGATTTGTTTTTCGCGTCTTTGGATGCACTGAAAAACGCATAACAAATTGCTCTCAGAGAAGAAGACAATGCAAATGAAAATAGCCGGCGTTTCAAGACATTTAGTCCATGAAACGCCGGCTTTCTATTTCTGATGTTTCCTTGTGAAAGGTCATTAGAACAGCCCAACCTTAGACAGATATTTGTCGATGAGCTGCAATTTTGCTTCTGTGGAATACCCCATTTTCTTACTGATGAAGGAGCACAGCAGTTCAATGGTGAACAGCACCGCAACGTAAGAGTTGAAGAAGGTGTTGCTGTCTACGCTGACGGTGAGCAGCTGTGTGGCATATTTCGCCAGAGGGGAGCTTGCTTTGTCCGTAATGAGGACAATTTTCGCACCGGCTTCATAAGCCATCTGGGCTGCCAGCAAGTCCATTTCCGAATAACGGGGGAAGCTGACGGCAACGATACAGTCATTTTCCGTAATATCGCAAAGATGGTCGATGACGTTGAGGGCAGGGTGGGATGTTTCGTAAACATCCGGCAGCAGATGCTTCAGCAGCAGAAGCAGCATATCCCCTACGCAGGAATTTGCACGGGATGTGACGATGAATTTCCGTTTGCTGCCTGTGATGAGTCCCGCAGCCCGTTCGAAGGACAGGGAATCGTTCTGGTTGACGCAGGATTTCAGATTTTGCAGCACATTGGAAAAATAGCTTTCCATAATGTCGCTCTGATCCAGCTTACCAATGCTCAGCTTCAATCTTTCAGACGGAATGGTGATGTTGTCAGAAACGCTGTTGATGCGTTCTGTATAGGTTTTGCGGATGCTCCGCTGGAAATCCATAAAGCCTGTATACCCTAAAGTGCGGGTGAAGCGAATGACAGAGGAGTCGCTGACCTGCAGGCGTCTTGCGATTTCCGTCGATGTGATGAAACATGCTTCTGCAAAATTATCCAGAATAAACTCAGCAATGAGTTTTTCTTTTTTTGTCAGCTTTACGCCCATAAGCTGCGCCCGTAGTTCTTCTGTCATAGTCTCCCTCTTTTCCATTTCTTGCATATACTATGTAGCCCCATTTTCTCACACTCCCCAGCCCTTTTCAATAGAAAAAGTAAAAAAGCCGTAAATTTTCAAAAAATATACATTCGCCTTTGTCCAAAATGTTGTAAGGCGGCAGGTTTTCGTATATAATAAGGCAATGTATGTATTGAAAAATTTTCTTTAGGAGGAGATTATTTGGCAGAAACAATTGCAAATTGGTTTGTAACAACATTTGAAGGTACACTGGCGCGGGAATGGATTGTATTTCTGGTTTCCCTGCTGCCCATTCTGGAGCTGCGCGGCGGCATCATTGCGGGCTTTGCTATGAATATGGAATGGCTGCCCACATTCATCATCTCATATATCGGCAATATCGTGCCCATTCCTTTTATCCTGCTGTTCATCCGGTATATTTTCAAGGTACTGAAAAAGACGCCCATGCGCAAAGTAGTGGAATGGTGTGAACGCAGAGCGGATCAGAAAAGTGAGCAGATTCGTAAATACGCTTATTGGGGTGTATTCCTTTTTGTAGCGGTGCCGTTGCCCGGTACTGGTGCATGGATGGGTGCTCTCATCAGCGCGTTGTTGGGTATGGACCCCAAAAAGACATTCCCTGTCATTATGTTAGGGGTTTTGACAGCTGGCATCATCGTATCTGTACTGTCCTTCGGTCTGCTGGGCAGTCTGGGACTGTAAGAAGGGGGAGAGAACATGGCAGAACGTATTTCAACACCTTCCAGAACCAAACAGATCATTGAGGAAAACGGCTTTTACTTCAAAAAGAATTTCGGTCAGAACTTCCTCATTGACAGCAACATTCTGGATAACATCGCGGAATGCGCCGGTGTTACAAAAGAGGACTGTGTGCTGGAAATTGGCCCTGGTATCGGCAGTCTGACACAGGTACTGGCAGAACACGCCAGAGAAGTGGTTGCCATTGAAATCGACAGCAACCTGATTCCCATTCTGTCTAAAACACTGGCAGATTATGACAACATCGAAGTTCGCAATCAGGATATCCTGAAAACAGATATTGACGCCATCATTCGGGAGAAGAATAACGACCGCCCCATCAAAGTGGTGGCAAACCTGCCTTATTACATCACCACACCCATCATTATGGACCTGTTGGAAAATGAGCGGAAAGTGGACACCATCACCGTTATGGTACAGAAAGAAGTAGCAGAACGAATGCAGGCAGGTCCCGGGGATAAGGAATACGGCGCTCTGTCCATTGCGGTACAGTATTACTGTGACGCCCATCTGGATATGATCGTGCAGCCTTCCTGCTTTATGCCCCGTCCCAAGGTAGCTTCTGCAGTCATCACACTGAAAGTGCTGCCGGAGCGGAAAATTGCCGCAAAAGACGAGGAACTGTTCTTCCATCTGGTGAAATGCGCCTTTGGACAGCGTCGGAAAACACTGCTGAACTGTCTGTTCAATCAGGGGAATCTGGGCTTTTCCAAGGAAGAATGGACAGAAATTCTCACTTCTTTGGGCTGGGACCCTCGTGTCAGAGGGGAAGCATTGTCCATTGAGGATTTTGCCAAACTGACAGACGCGGTTTTTGAAGCAAAACAGAATCAGTAATTGGATATGCTCTGATGAAAGCAACTTCTTATTAAGAAAACATAACAAAAAATAAGCAAGCTGAAATCTTCTATATCATAAAGATTTCAGCTTGCTTTGTTTTATGCCCCTAAAGTCGGGGCATATTTTTTTGTCCGAAAATGGAAATCGTATTGTATTTTTACAGGAACGTGCTATACTGAAAATATCCCCCCGGGGGGGATATAAAGGAGGGAGAATATGGCACATCATCACGATACCAAACAAGTGCTCAACCGTCTTTCCAGAGCTATCGGACATCTGGAAGCGGTGAAAAAAATGGTGGAGGAAGGACAGGATTGCAGTCAGGTGCTGATACAGCTGGCAGCTGTGAAGTCTGCCCTGAACAATACAGGAAAAATTATTCTGAAAGACCATATCAATCATTGTATTGTGGAGGCTGTGGAAACGGGGGATAAAAAAGCGCTGGAGGATTTGTCGGCAGCCATTGACCAGTTCATGAAATGAGGGGATTGCTATGACATCGCAAAAAACAGCCATTTTCTGGGCAATTCTGGCGGCGGGGCTTTATGCTCTTAATGCTCCTGTGTCTAAATTGCTGTTGGAAGAAGTGCCGCCGACCATGATGGCAGCCCTGCTGTATCTGGGGGCGGGCATTGGCTTGGCAGTGGTGCGTCTTGTTCAGCGCATGACAGGAAAAGGGAAGAAGGAAGCACCTTTGACAAAAAAAGACATGCCTTACACTGTGGGAATGGTGGTGCTGGATATTGCCGCACCCATTTTCCTCATGGTTGGTTTGACTATGACCACGGCAGCAAACGCTTCTTTGCTCAATAATTTTGAAATTGTTGCTACTGCACTTATTGCGCTGTTTATTTTTCGGGAAGCCATTTCCAGACGGCTTTGGCTGGCTATCGTTCTGGTGACCATCTCCAGCGCCATCCTTTCTGTGGAGGATGTGACCAGCTTTACATTTTCCTATGGCTCCATATTCGTATTGCTGGCTTGCGTGTGCTGGGGGCTGGAAAACAACTGTACCCGTATGATTTCCCATAAAGACCCGCTGGAGATTGTTGTCATCAAAGGCTTTGGTTCCGGTCTGGGGTCACTGGTGCTGGCATTTTTCCTTGGGGAAAGCGCATTGCCATTGTTGTATGGGGTGTGTACATTATTGCTGGGATTTGTTGCCTATGGCTTGAGTATTTTCTTTTATATCTATGCTCAGCGGTATCTGGGGGCAGCCAAAACCAGCGCCTATTACGCACTGGCGCCTTTCATGGCAACAGCCCTTTCTCTGGTGATTTTTCGGGAAAAACCGTCAATATCCTTTTTTATCGCCCTGCTGATTATGGCTGTGGGGACATATTTTGCCTCTACGGACAACGCCGCGGAGAAATAAAAGGAATTTTGTCAGAATCGCAATAAAATGACAAAGGCTGCATGTGGAAAAGAAGGGGAGAGAATTTAGGGGCATCTTCATAAGAAAACAAAGAAAGCCAAAATCCTTATGATTACAAA
>ERZ826396.531-NODE-531-length-54569-cov-26.282184_pt1 | contig 54569 bp, 44 predicted proteins | sample MGYA00519926_ERZ826396 | MGnify/ENA primary metagenome ERZ826396 (study PRJEB31778, sample SAMEA3449230) | human gut metagenome | biome: human gut; feature: human-associated habitat; material: faeces | place: United Kingdom | collected 2010/2012 ... | reverse complement strand
ATAACCCCATCGGTCAAGACTTTTTAAGGGGGCATTGTTGAATGTTTTAAGGGGGTAGAATCACTTGGTTTTAGGGGGCAGCTTACACTGGATTTTCCAGATGCAATCAAGAAGCAAGCCGAAGAGATAATCAAGTACCACAGAAAGGCTTTGCGCAATGCTATTGGCTATACGTTGGATAAAGATGACATAGTGATATTCCACAACCGCAAGTTGGGTCGCAAAAACTTCCTTTCCATTATAATAGCATATTTCCGCAGCATACTTCGTGGCTGACATTATGCTGTAAACATTCATCCTTGGTTGAGTGCGAAGCCGCATTCAGCCAAGGATTTTTGATGTAATCAAGTTAAAACCATTAACAAAGAGTAGTCAAAAGTAGTCACATTCTGATGCCTATTCAATTCTCTTCAATCCCCATTTAAAACCATGTACTTTTGCACCGTCAATCCGACAAACCAGCGGATTGACGGTGCTTTCTTTTTGTCGCGCTACGAAGAGATGCACCCTGATTTACGAGCAAAACAGCGTATGTAGAACCACATATCAAGATAATAAATATGATTGACATCATGTCATTGACAAAAATGGGAGCCAATGTCGCATTGACCGTCACTCCCGAAGACCTTCATCACTTTGCCGAGATGCTGTTGGCGCAATCTCGCAAGCTGTGGGAAGAGAACATAGCATCCGTGAGCAAGGATGAACCAGAGGAGACTTTCCTTACTACGGATGAAGTCTGCAAGATTTTCAACGTCTGCCCTGCCACCTTATGGCAGTGGCATCGCACAGGCTATTTGCAGCACATCAAATTCGGCAATAAGAATATGTACCCTGCTTCGGCAGTCAAAGCCATTACCCACGCCCGAACTCTCAACGAGACCGTTGCTGGCTATTGCAAACGGAAAAGCAAAGTGGACAAGACATTGCCTATTGCAAGTGATAACGAAAGAACAGAGAACGTATGACTTATATCGACTACATGAACCAGCTTTGGCGTTCTGCTTTGTTGTCACCAATGCCAGCAAGTGAAATTGCACTGTATGCCTATCTTGTGAACGAATGCAACAAACGTTTTTGGAAAATGCCTTTTGCATGTTCCAGCACAAGAATTAGCGAAGATTTACGTATATCAAGGCAGACATTAATTACGGCACGAAAGCATCTTGCAGAGCGTAGACTTATCACCTTCTCTGAAGGTAAGTCTCGTCATCTACCGTCCAAATATACAATGCTTGAATGGACTGATGACTTGACAGAAGGTTTGACGGATAACTTGACACATGACTTGACACATATAAAAGATAAAGACAAAGAACTTTTTATAAGAAAGTCGAGTGAAAATTTCAACAGTAAAAAAGAAAGTAAAAATGGATTCAGTAAGCAAAAAGAGAATCGCAGGGCTTGTCCAGTCCCTGCAGATGGGGCGGATTACGACGAAGCATTTTAGATTGCCTATGTCGGAGGAGCAGGCATACGAGTATCTCTTAGCGGCAAATATTGCGGAAGTGCAATACCGCTATCGTGATTTCATCTACAACGACTTCATTGAAGATCAACTTAGGCAAGTAGCCAAGTGCTTGACGGCAAACACTGCAAAGTTCGGCATCGTTCTGTGTGGCGGATGTGGCAATGGAAAGACAACCATGCTCAAAGCATTGCAGAATATTGTCAGACGATTGGATATCCTCAAACCAAATCTATCGCCTAATGCGGGGCATAGCTCTGACAACTACTATGATTTCACCATAGCCAATGCCATGCAGATTGCACAACTTCGCAGGACAGATTACACCAAATTTTGCAAACTGGCGCAAACTGACATGTTGGGAATCGATGACGTAGGAACTGAACCAGCCGAAGTGCAAGACTATGGTAACATTATGTGTCCAATTAAGGAACTCTTGACTATACGGTATGACGCACAACTATTCACTGCATTTACTACAAACCTTGAACCCAAAGACATCCGTCAGCGATATGGCGACCGCATTGCCGACCGACTCAACGAGATGATGACAAAAATTGTCTATAGGAATCCGACCTATCGGGCGGACAGTAATGGTGGTTGAAAAGGAACTGAGGTATCTGGTATGGTGTACGACTTTTTGCAAAAGTCCATGCATAATAGGGACTTTTAGATTCACCTGCTGACACTGTTCACTTAAAAAGTCCTTCTATTATGCTCAGGCTCCGCCCGAGACCAGATGCCATTATACCGAGTTACACCTTTTACAATGTACAACAAGACAGAAATAAAATATGCAAAGCAATATACCACGTGCCGCTATTCATGTCGGCAAAGACAAGAAATCATTCTCCGCCCAAGTGGGTAACGAGGCGGAACGCAGAGGTTGGGACGAGAATGTATATCGGTTGAAGAATGCCGACAAGGATAAGAACAACCATTATAACTTCTCACGCAAGAACCTCAACTTTGAGATTGTCAAGGGAGGAAAGGTCATTCCGCTCGGTTCCAATCTCATTCCCTTGCATGAGCGTGTCCAGATGCGTCTTGACGAGTTAGGATTCAAACCTTATATGGATGCCAGGCATCCAGACCAAGTATCAAAGAACAGTCCGAACTGCACCGTCGGCATGATATTCAGTGGCGACCACGACGTACTGTACAACCTCGCCTTTGGCAACCAAAGGATAGACACTGCCAATCCTGATGCAGACCATAGCCACATCGTCTTGCAACAAGATATCATCCAATGGGCAAAGGACACCTACGACTTTGTCTGTCGCAAATGGGGCGAGGAGAATATTATCAGTTTCGCAGTCCATTGTGACGAAACAAGCATCCATGCCCATGTGCAGACTATTCCTGTGGAGAAAGTCAAGAAGCGTGGACGCATAGGAAGCAAGTATATCAACAAAAACAATCCTAACATAGTGCTTTCAACTAAGGAATGGAAAACATTACCCAAAGAGGAGCGAGACAACTACACCAAGCAGACTGCTTCAAAGGACTTTGTTGAGCGTGTGTCTTATGCCAAGGTGTGGGGAGAGACGAGAAAAGCGAAGTCGGAATATCTTTCACAACTCCACACCGACTATCACAATGAGGTTGGCTGCAAGTATGGTCTTGCACGCGGCATCCCTTACAATGAATTGTCCGAGGAAGAGAAACGCGGACGAAGGCATAAGAACAAAATCGTTCTTGAAGCCGAGCGACAGGCGAAAGCTGCTCTTGACAAGGTGGAAAAATACGCTGTGCTTGCCACTATTGACAAGCAAGAGCTCACATTCCCTCTTCTCAACATCAAGACACCGGTTCAAGAGGCAATGGATGCCGTTAAGAAAGAACTTGCCATTCCTATTCCTGCACTTATCGGACAGAAGACTTGGCGAGAGGAACGGACAATAAACATCAATGATGCTATCAAGGCTCTTATCGCTGCCATCAACGCTGAACGTGACAAGCAAAATAATGGTATACGAGCATCTGTCAACAAGACTTACACTTACTATATGCAGAAACTCAACAAACTGGTTGTAGATAACAAAACATTGTGGAATGAGAATGATACGCTAAAGGTAGAAAATACGGAGGTAAAGCAACGCATATCGCAACTTGACGAGAACGCAGTCAGACGAGTAACCGCTCAAAAGGATGCCGTTATTAAAAGTCTCAATAACCAATTAGCCTCAAAAAATGAGGACATTACAAAACTCAAGACTGATTACAATACTCTATGGGAGAAATACAAAATCTTGGTACTTCAATGGAACGACTTGTCAAAGCAGCCAGAAATAATAGAAGCTGTTAAACGTGTAGAAGAACGCAAGGTACAAGAAGCGGAGGCAAAACGTGAGGAACAGGCAAGACAAGACAGACACCAAGGAGTACTTGACCGATTCATTAGTGAAGGTCATAAACATCTCAAAGCCTTTTCGCAATCAAGCAGAATAGATTTCGATGAGAAAGAAGCCAAAGTAATCTATTATGGTATTATGGCTACTGCCACAAAATCTAATATTGCGCTTCGTTCTCCACAAGGAGCAAAGTTTGCCGTTGAAAGATTTCTCGCGAGCATGGATTGGAATGGTTGTGGCAACTATAGGAGAGAATGTGTCGCCCACTGGACAAAACTCTTTGCTACCGATGAGGTTGTTTATACCGAGCCCATCATTCAGAACTTCCTTTCGTTCATTGATTACATGTCGTGCAGCGCAGATACATACGTTTCACTCGGTGGCTCCAACGGTTGTGCTGACCAACTTACTAACTGGGATGGAAAACAGAAGTTGGGGTTAGGAGCACCTTCAAAAAAGGAGTCACAAGGTTTCTCCAGATAGCTACAATTTGAGGCGATTTGTAGCGTTAATTACCACAAATCACCTCAAATTACAGAAATGTGTTGCAAAAAATAAAGATTTCCAATTATTTATTCTTTCGTCTGAATAAGTTTTCCTACTTTTGTGGTCAATAATTGACAATTCTATCAAAAGAAAGTCTATTGGTTTAATCTAACCTCTGAGCAATAGCATTGGAAGATAACACCAAACAGCCTCCAACGGCTGACGCTTCATTGTATAATGGGCAGCCTACCGACACAGGATCATCGTGTCCAAGTGCAAGACTTACCTCTTGTACGCCCTCCATCCAAGAAGATACGGATGGGGTGTCGGTAGAGAATGTACCTACGGAAAAGACGCGATGGTTTGTGCTTCGCGTATCATACGGTCGCATACTGAAAGCAAAAGAATTCGTTGATGCTCGCAACATTGATTGTTATGTACCAATGCACTACAAGCAAACAACCAAGCAGGGTAAGAAACGTATCATCACTGAGCCTCTTCTTCCCTCTTTTTTCTTTGTCCATACAACCATTGAACAGATTGTAACTTTGCTTCGTGATAAAAAGGTAAACTCCAATGAGGAACGCCCTCTACTTAGTTTCTATTTCGACCATACCTCATACCGTCAAGATAGCCCTAATCTCAATCCTCCGCTGGTCATTCCAGATGAAGCCATGAACAATTTCATTAGGCTGACATCCATCAGAAACTCTCATGTCATTCTTGTCAATTCCAGCAACATTCAATATAAGTTAGGTGACCGAGTCGTTGTTACCGAAGGTGATTTTGAGGGCATTCAAGGCAGAGTGGCACGTATTGCTGGGCAGCAACGTGTGGTATTGGAATTGTTTGGAGGCTGTATGGTTGCTACAGCATTTATACCAAAAGGCGCAATGATGAAATTTGAAGAGTAATTAGTAAAATTATGGTAAAAAATATATTATATCTTGATTCAAAAGAAGCAATGGATTTCTTTATGAAATCCGAACAGTATCATGGATTTGAACTTCCTGAGCATTTGGTCTTCGATGAACTATTTCAAGATGTAAAGGAAACTATTGCAGATACTTCTTGTGTGGATTGTCTGCAAGACAAAACGTTACCAGATCAGTTTCCTGATATCTATCTCTACATTTTGTTGAATAAATATGGACGAGAAGCGTTTCATTATCGACTTGGTGTATCTAAACTCTGCAACCGACAAACTCTTCCTATAACCACTTTGGCTTCAAAACATGGCTTACACGCAGGACAAAAAATAAGGCACATCCCCATACACACTTCGGCTATGTCAATTGGCAACAGGTAAGACGGTAGAACCATTGTGGAATAACGTATGGTTGGGAGCAGAACTAGTAATTAATATTCCATATTATAGCGTAGTTGATGGAGATACCCTAAAGACGGATACTTCTGTTATCACATTCATGGAGATAAGAAGGTATAGCGAATCATCATTTTAATACGAATAACTATGTATTTAGAATTTATTAGTGATATAGCGAAAGTCGGTAGTAAAGTTGTAATTACGACATGTTTAGAAACTATAGAAGGTGTAATTGTAAAATTGTCAAATGACCTTATAGCAATTCAACAAAAAGATGGAACTGTTATTGTTAAAAAGGATAATGATATTACAAATATAGAAATCCTTCCTGCAGATACTAAAGTCGCTACAGAAAAAGTCTCACAATCAAAGCCAAAGGTTAGATGTGGAATGACTTTGATCAAAAATGACAAAGTAGAGTCTTTTACATGCAGCATTTGTGGTAAAAGTAAAACTTCAAAAAAATATGCTATCGATATCAACAACCCGAATTCCAAAATATGCAATTCTTGTTATGGATGGACTTTGGCTAGAATAGAAAACAAGTAGTATGTATTTAGATTTCATTTTAGATATAGCTAAAGTAGGAGATATTATCAATATCACTACAAAAGAGCAAAATTTAGAAGGTGAAATAATGAAAATTTCGTCTTCCTTGATAGCCATTAGAAAGACTAATGGCACAGTCGTTTTTTGCAAAGATGAGGACATTACTGACTTGAAATTAAATGCCTTTGATGCAAATAACTCAAGCAAAGAAAGTAAAGCATCGAAGGACTCTACCACAAATGATACAGTAAGTGGTGTCCCTGACACTTCTAACCCAAAAGACGAACAAGCATCCGAGTCGAAACAACAATTTGTCACAATCGGCAAATATGACTCTAGTTGGGAGCAAATCGACAGGAATAGTTTAATTTCTATCGTTTCTGAAATTCAAAAATCACTTACGTCATCTGAAAAAAAAACAATTGTTGCCTCAAATGCAAATGTGAATGAAGTACTTCAACGCTCATTTCGTGTAAGTACAGAAGAACAACCAAAATTGTCTGTCAATACTTATACTATAATTGAGACCTCATTAATGCAAGATCTTCTACACTTTTCCATAGGTGACAGTTTGCCAGTTGTCATATATTATCACAAAACTCCACATATTGAAGTTAAAGGTGTATATCTAACATTGTCCCCAAATACGCTTATCGGTTATGTGGATATTCTAAAACAAGCGATTAACGAAGGACATTATCATCAGGCAAAGTCTCTTTGTTATTTTTTGCGATCTCAATCCCTGGGACAAAAGGTACTTTGGAAGATTGGCAAATTGATTCAGACAATGAAATGTGTTAACGCTTTTATTAAAGAAAAACAAGAAAGTATTAAGTCTGCGACTAAGATTCCTAAGGGATATAAGGAAATTGAAAGAAAATTAAATGAATTAATTAGAAATGGAGAGCACACAATCGCCATTTCTACTATAGACGAAATTTTAGAGCAGTATTCTGTAGATAACAAATACAAAAGCAGCTTGCTCCTTAGAAAGGCACAAGCATATTCTTCTATTAGAGACTACAGAAATGCCCAATTAGCATATACTTCTCTTGTTGAGTTTATAGAATCTGTAGGTGGCGAGCCAAAGAATTTAAGTCACTTATACACAGAACTCGCACGCTTGCAAGCAATGGAAAAGACTGGTTTAAGTGAAGCTCGAAAATCTGTTGAAAAGGCATTACTATATAATCCACAAAATAAATATGCTGCCACACTGCTAGATCAAATTAAAACAGGTTCCTTATTTTCCGTTTCTATTTCAAGTACATCAGTTTATAACTCAGAAAATTATGAAGATGACAAGGAATTAATGCTAGAAATAGATGATTCTGCATTAACAATCAGCAAAATGATTGATATTGATATTAAGGAACATAAATTTAATCATGATTTGATTTTATCTAATGGAGGATCACCGTCTCCTTCAATAGCACAAGCTATTCTCGAAGAAGCAAAATCATATAAGGGAACTGATTTAGGTGAAAGATACCCCATTTATCTAGAAGCAGCAAAAGCATTTAGTGAACTTCCTGTTGGCAGCTATGATTTGTCGAATTACATGGAAGCTGTTGCCTTTTATGCTGTATATAAAGCAAACTTCCTTTTTAATCAATTCAACAAAGATATAAAATCAATTAATCCTTCAAATATTTTATATCTCAAGAGACTCAAAGATAGTGCTTGCAGTTATTATATAGAATCACTTAACTTGTTGTCAAACACGAACTCGAATATGCTAAGCATGATTTTGTGTAATTACATCAAGTTAAACGTAGCAATCTTGAATCTTGAAAATAATCAAGATGTTGACTTATCTGGCAATTTTAACAAGATTTTTTTGTCATGTATAAACAACTCCAATGTTGCAGTAAGCGAGATTGTATGGAAAACAATAATTGAAGTTGGTGCCGCAAGTTCAAATGCATGGAATAGTCTTTGGAAACGAGAAAAAAGAGTTAAAGCAATTCAGTGGAGAATCGAATTTAATAAGGCATTAAAAGACATTTCAAAGCAGAAAGGAATTTACGATATTATAAATAGGCAGAATCACAGTGATATTGATACGAACTTGCCTCCTGGAAGTTTTCTGAAGCAAGCATTATCTTATAGGCAGAAAAGATTATCTGAATACGCAGAAATTCTTTCCAAAATAATTAAAGAAGAGTTAAATATTCATTTGTTATCTTCTTTGATTGACCTTTGGAAGCATCTTGAGGCATTCTTTGATTTGCTTAATAGTACTGAAACAGAATCAAAAATTCAAGTAGATAAGATCCTTTTAATACTTAAGCCATATTCAAACAGAAATCAAATAGAACGAACAAATCTTCTCATTCAGGTTCAACGATTAATAGAAGAACAATTATTATTCATAAATCAAAATACGACTTATTTTGGTCGAACATTCTTTTTCCCGTTGTTAAACAAGTGGAAAAGAGTTGTAATAAATGCTCTTGAAAAGAAAATTGTAGATACTATGCCTCAATTGGTAGTTGTAGCTGATCCTCCGTATATTGTAGACATTGATGGTTCTAAGGTCGTCAATCTTCTTGTGAAAAATCAAGGTGAGAGTACGGCAGAAGGATGTATTATGATACCCAATGTTATTGATCTGGCAACAGGAGCTTCAATTAAAGGTAAAAACACATACAGCAATGAAATTCCATCGGGCAATAATTTGGAAGTTCCAATGAAGTTACCACCATCAATGAATAGTGTTGAGTCTATCAAATTGCTCATGTCAATTACAGCAATATATCAAGGGAAAGAACTTGCCGCAAATGAATTTGAGTTCACTTTGGAAAAGGAACCAGAATCAACTTTGAAATACGAGGATATTCCATGGAACGATGGTCCTATTCCTGTAGAACATATGTTTAAGGGAAGAAAACAGATCCTAGACATGCTGATTAAGCATTATACATCTATAGAAAGAGACAAACCTTATATATTATATGGGTTAACAAGAACAGGAAAAAGTTCAATCTTAAAATATCTCAGAAACTCGTTAGATAAAAAACAAATAACTATATCAGGGGAGCAGTATTGTATTGCAACTTTCTATTGGGACTTATCACAAGCCTCCAGTTTCGGAAATGCTCATGACATGTGGGAGTACTTGTTGTTTGATCAATTCAATGAGTACCTTGAGCCTTATATCGGAGCAGAAGGATATAAGGAATTAAATATGCCTGAACGGCCTAGGGCAAAGGAACTCAGCAACGCATTGACTTTCTTGCATAAGAGACATATTTATCCGATATTCTTTGTTGATGAGTTTTCTTTCATCAAAGTTTTGATGGATAATTCTGTTGTAAATCCTGCATTCTTGCATACTTTGAGACAATTTTCATTTGAGGCAAAAGCTGGTTTCATCTATGCAGGAACATACGATGTAGATGCCTTGCTTGAAGATCCAAAATATGGAATCCAAGGGCAATTGGTTGGATGTAAAAAAGAGCAAATCAGTGAAATTGACAAACATTCAGCAGAGGAATTGATTCAAGTACTTGGAGACAAACTTGTCTTTACAAAGGAAGCCGTAGATCATATACATCGTCTATCTGGTGATGTACCATACTTTGTCCAAATGATTTGTAAATATTGTGGTTTTTACGCTGTAGAGAATAAAAGGTCAATAATAGGCTACCCAGAATTAGAACATGTCATAAAAATTTTGACTGGCGAATTTTCTCCTTCAGAAAGCTCATTAGTCAAAACTCTTCCTGACAATGTATTCCAAAACAACATGTTTAGTCCTGCTGATCCAAAAGAAGTAAATGTTTTGATAACGAGCATCGTTCACTTTAATAGAGAAAACAAGGAACATCCACGTGGCGTTAGTATGGTTGAACTACAGGAATTATGGGCTACCCAAAAAGTTTCTGCATTTACAGCTAAACTAGCATATTCAATTGAACTATTGACAAAGAAGGGAGTCTTAAGGGATGCTTTAGATGAAGATCTTCCTGTTTATACAATAACAGTAGATTTATTTAGAAGATGGTGGAGCATCCATCATCCTGATATAACTGTAGAGATTGGTACAATTATGTAATATAATACGCTCAAATTAAAATTAATATGAATACTATACCTTTTCAAGTTAAGGATATATCCAATCCACAAGAACTTTTTGGCAGAGAAAAGTTGCTTGATAATCTCATTGTTGCGGCAAAATTAAAGCAAAACACCAATATTATTGGTGCAAGACGGTTTGGTAAAACATGTGTATTAAAGTCAATTTGCACACTATTGAAAAATAAGGAGGATATATCGGTTTATCCCATTTATATAGATATAAAGACATCTGACATAAAAGGGACAGATGCTGTATACCGTCATTTGATAGGTATATTAGTTGAATCATTATATAATGAAGGACTATTTACAGAACCTGAGAAATTCGGCAGTGTAGAGATTACTCCCTGTGATGATTGGACAGAAATTGCCGAAAAGCTTGAATCTCTCTCAAGCACTAGAATACAATCCGTTTTTCAAAGACTGGTATATTGGCTTTCTGAATTGTTAGATAGAACAATACTATTCATGATTGACGAGTATGAATATCTCTTCAAATTTGCCCTAGACTCAACGTCTGGATTTATGAAATTGAGAACTATGAGTAGTGATACATTACCAAATGGCTCACGACCTTTCTGTTTTTGGCTTACAGGTGCAACACCATGGGCTCAACTAATAACTGAGGTTCCTGGTTCTGGCGAAGCTAATACGATTTCTGGCTATGAATATGTAACTCCTTTATCAAAAGATGCATTTATGTCTATGTGGGAGAATGAATGTAAATTTGTAGACGATACGGAATTGCGAGAAGTACTCCTCAAAAACAAAGAATATGCATACGAAAAATCAGGTGGGGTACCATTCTATGGTAAAAACGTAATAGGTTCATACATATACAAAAAAAGAGAGCTTCCAGATTATACTGTATGCATAGGTTATTTCCAAGAACTTACAAATAAAGCACTTAATACAGGTGAATATTCTATATTAAAAGATCTAACAATAGCACCTCGTAAAATTCCTTATTCCAATAACTTTGAAAATCTCAAAAGTAAAGGCATTATATCTCTTAAATCGAAAGATTTATATTATTTACCTATTGGCTTCCTAAAGGACTTTATTATTGGAGAACTATCAGACAAGAAGACTCCAAGCATTCCTGAAACATACAGCTTGATGAAGTCTATTACTGACCTCATAGAATTGATAAACAAACAAAGGATCAATTATAAGAAAAAAGTCGTCTTTACACCAGTAATCGACGGAGATTCTTTAGCGGATGATTTACGTACGCCTTGCTATACAAAGGATCAATTATCTGATTTTGCATCTGCGCTATATAAGTATTTCTACGAAAGGCTTAAGAGCAGCAGAGACGAATTTGGACAATTTCTTTATGGAAAATTCGGCAAGTGTGTAGATATAGCACGACATTCAATTGGAGGTGGCCATGAGATGGATTATTTCGAGCAACATCATGGACAATTATCTAGAGCAGACTTATATGTTGAGGTCATGGGATCAGCTGATGAACTAAGCACCTCGCAGGAATACTATAAATTCCAAGTTGAAATGCTTAAACGATTTAAGCTAACACTGGATACAATGTTTAAAAGAATAAAAGAAAATAAAGCTTAATTAATTTAATAATGGTGCTCAACAAATTTGCACATGCAATAGACATTCAACAATTTTTTATTGCAAAAATTCTTCATACAACGAATGGAGGATGGATATGTTCTATTGGAGACTCAGAAGTATTTCTTCCAGGAAGTCAGCTTTATAAAGACATTGAAGATTATGAAGCCCACGTAGGCAAGTGCGTAAAAGTTATGGTTCAACGTGCTGACAGATGGAGCACTGTTGTTTCTCATAAAGATTACGTAAAAAAAATATTTGAACGAAAAAATATTATCTCAAAACTGCAAAGAGGTCAAAAACTATCTGGTATCATAAAAGGAATAACAGAGAATGGTTATCAAATTAATGTTATGGGGATTATTGGGTTCATGCATAAAGAAGAAATGTGTGCTCCCAATAACTATGACATTAATCATCCTATTGAATTCTCAGTGCAAAAAGTTGACCCGGAGAACTCTATTCTTCTATTGAGTCAAAAACTACTTAAATCTCAGGAATTCATTGCTTTGAAAGAGCAAGAAAAGATTAACACAGAAAGGATTAGAAAAGAATTCATCACTAGCCTTGAAATTAATAAAATATTAAATGGATTAGTAAAAAAGGCTGTACATTCCGGTTATATTGTAGAGTTTTCAAATGGAGTAACAGCTTTATTACGTTCTAAAGATATTCCATTTAAATATAAGATTGAAGAAGGTTCAAACATAGATGTAGCAGTTTCAGAAATCAACAATGATAAATTGTTGTTTTTTGTAAGCATATCAAGAATGCTAGAGAATAAATGGTTAGGAGTCAAAGAAATTGTTGATGAAAATTTAATTCCAAATGAGACAATCGTAATAGGTAAGGTAGTGTTTCTTGAGAAAGACCTTGTTACATTACGAATCATTCTTAATGGGAATACAATCTATGGTTATATTAAGAGTGAGGATTTGGCATGGGAAAAGGTTCTTAATGCCTCTGATTTTGTCTATCTAAATGAAGATTTAGAGGTGAAATATCTATATTCCGATCAACATAAATTCTTTTTTGACCTTAAATGGCAATCTGAGAAGGTCTATCCTAAGGAATTATTCGAAATGGATGTAGACGAACTATTGTCAACTTTAAATATTCATGAGAACAAATTCATTGCAAAAGTTTCAAAGCTATACGACAATAAAACATCCAAATCAGAATCTTCTATTTCCGGAGCAATAGCAAATAACATAATTCCGGCATCAGATACGGATAAAAATATACAGTTTGTTGACAAATATACAGGAGCAAATATCTCAGCTTTAATACCAACACGGTACGCATATGGATTAGAAGATGGCAAGTACTACATATTTACATTAGACGTTGCTTCTCGTGAAAAACGAGAAAAAGAGCATCGTCCATATATGTTTTCTGCACAACTTGCAGGAGGAGCAATTGCACTTTCAAATCCATTTAAAGAACAAGTTGAGAAAAGTTTTAAGGAGAATAAAACCCCAAAATCAAATCGAGAATCAGCCAGCTATCTAAAAGAAATAGGAGCCGACATGTACACAGATAGAGATAGAATGTTTTATGAACTATTGCAAAATGCCGATGATGCTTCATCAAAACGAGGCGTAAAAGTAATGGTTCAAATTCAAAACAATTATCTAATATTTACACATGATGGCTTATCTTTCTCTCGTCAAGATTTTAAGTCAATTGTTTCAACTGCCAATAGCACAAAACGCCTTGATCGGAAAAAGACAGGATACAAAGGAATTGGTTTTAAAAGTGTATTTACCGACTCTGAGAAAGTCTATATTAGAACTGGAGGATTTTTCTTTGTCTTTGATAAAAAGGCAGAATTGTTCAATAACTTTAGAGCCTTTTATAAGTATGTTAATCCGCTTTACACGGAGGAACAGCTCAAGATTTTCTTTGATGAGAACCAAGAATACGAAGATGAATTTGAAAAGGTTGACCATCTGCCATGGCAGCTTCTTCCGTTCTGGGTTGAAGAATGCCCAGAAGCGTTACATGGAACCACATTTATGCGCAATTGCAATGTGGCCATTGCACTGGAAATGGACGCTACATCGGATAAATACCGAAATTTGATAAAAGGAATTATCCAGAAACCAAGATTCATGCTTTTCTTGCGCAATACCAAAAGAATTCAATTCGAAGATAAGAAGTGGGATATACTTAGTATTGCAAAACAATCAGACATAAATACTGATGTTGTAAGACTTAAGAACTCTTTCGCCGACACAGAAGAGGAAGTGTCTTATATTGTAAAGGAAGGCAGTGATATTCTGGTAAACAACGAAAGTTTCAAAACCTGTGGTATTCCATTGGTAAAGGAATGTACTATGGTTGGCAATAGAGAAAAATGGAAAATGTACCAAATTGTGGATGGTTCGCCCATACCAATAACATCAATTCCTGAGCGCATAATTGCCACAGATACAACGACATTGTCATATGCATTTATGCTTGATGAACAGGGATGCGTCATGCCTGTTCCAGATAAGACTCCTTCTTTATACGCTTATCTTCCAATGGAAGACCGAAGATATTTATTTCCATTTTTCATAAATGCAGATTTTGAATTGTCGTCAAATAGACAAGAGGCAAAACGTGTTAGTGTATGGAACGAGTATCTGTTTTACAATATTGGTAAAAACATAGTTTCATGGATAGCAACCATCGCGACTTCATCTCATCCAGACTATCTTTCTTTGTTGCCCCAATCATTCTTTATAGAAGAATTAGAAGAAGGTAAGATAGACCGGTTGGCTTCTCAGTTTAACCGTGGATATAAAGAAGCACTCACTGAAACAGCATTTATCATAAATGACAGGGGAAATATCGTAACTCAAAAAGAGGTTATCATTGACGAATCTGGTTTTGCAGACTTAATAGGTGCTGATGCTTATTGTAACTTTATTGGCACAAAGAAAAGAATGCTTCATGAAAAAATCAATGTCTCTCCACTGAACAACAGAACTATTTTTACGGAAATAGAACACATACAAACGAGTGAACTGATAGAACAGATAGTAGCCACTAATAATAGGTTTAAACTATTACGTTTTTGGTGTAGTCTTCCTGTCAATACCAGGACTTTGGTGCTAGCTCACATAGCCAACATGCCGGGAAACAAGAAAAATCTCAATGATTATATAGAGGATATTCCTGCATATACATGTATGGGCAGACTATTTAGTTTTAACAAATTGCTAAAGTCCAATGAAGTAATATTAAAATCAGATGTTATTGCTGGAATTGAGGATTTAGTTGAAAAACTTGGCATAAGAATTACTGATGAAGAAGAAACATTGCATCCTTTCCATGTCAAGGTCGAAGAAGCTATGATTGGTTATTCTATTCATGTGTTTAACATTATAAAGAGCCTGTCATCAAAGAAAGATTGTCCTCTTTCTGCTTCGGAGAAATACCAACTATTCAGTCATTTCACAACTCCCAAGAGGAATATTGATCATGACAGCCTGACGGATTGGAGCATATTCTGTAATCAACAAGGCAACAATGTCCAACTATGTCAATTGACCCATATTGATAGTTCTCTCTATAATAATATCACAGGTCAATTTGTTATTAGCGAAGATGAATATAGCAAAGGACCTCGAGTCATCGATCGTTATTTGATGAAGGAGAAAGACCAATACGAAGGTATTATTATTGATAATTGGGAGTCTTTGGTTGCAGAGGTTAAAGAATGTAAAGAAAGAGCATGCTCTTTGTACAAACTGGCATTGACGACATATACGGTTGCTAAACACGAACAAGTTAAAGAGATACGGGCATTCCCTGTTACTAGAAAAAGATTTGTATTCTCTAAAGGGCAGATGCATTTCCTTTCGGAAGTTATTTTGAATGAGAAACTCTCGAAGAATGATGATGCTACGGAGATAATAGAAATATTAACTGGGAAAAGTGTACCATCTGTAGAGGTTTCAATAGCTGTAAAGCAAGTTCCATTCAAATGTAAGAGTCAAAGACTAGAGGATCTTACTATTCTTTCGGGTGTGATTTTAAGCCAAGAACAGGTGAGAACCATTCTTAAGTATTGTTCATCAAATGACGAAACACTCTTTACTAACTATGCTATAGATACGAAAGATGGCAACAATACCTTTACTGCACTACCCAAAGGCTCTGTGGTTGCATATACCAACAATAAAGTGTTAAAAGACTTTATCAACGATAATTGTAGTAGCATATATTTGTTGCCTGACGAATTCGCAAAGTATTCCAAATTGAGAGGTGTAGTTACAGACGACGACCTTTTGATTAGAATTCTTGAAGTTATCGGAGATGTCAAAGAGCATGAACAAGTCCTTCTTCCTATCTATAAAGATTCTATAAGTAAAGTAAAGGCATTATATATTTCTCACTTGTCAGCAATAAATCTCTATGATAATAGCTGCAAGGAGAAAAGTGATATTAACGTACAAACATTACTACTAGCTAGTTCTATTGAAAAACCAGGAGCAGAATTGTTTGAGAATTTACGCGACATCATTCATATCACATGTGGCGTTACCACAACTGCCTTGTCAGGCATTAAATTAGATCATACGATAGAGGTGAATGGAAAATCATTTCCCTTATCAAAGCTCTTGCCAAATGAAGACAACATGGCAAAACTTGTGGACACCTTAAAAGAGAGGATAGAGGAGTTTGTCCCTGTATCATTTACCAATAATTTGTTTGGTTCAAAAATAGATGAAGGTAGAGTCAGTTCCGTATTTGAGGTATTGAATAAAGCAAATGTTGTTCTTGAGAATGGTATTCAAATCGCATTTGTTTTGGAATACGCAGCCAACAATAAGAAATTTGGCATTGTATGTAATGTATATGATACTGGAACCAATCCTGTCGCAAAGACATTATGCGGGAAATGGATGCTTCAGTATTATTCATTTGCAAATCCGTCTTCAATTCTTAATGATAAGTATGGTGACTTAGGTAAATATTTGGCTCTACCATACTCAAACAACAACATTTCGTGTCATATTATTAAGGAGTTGTCCAGCTTCAATTGTTTGAAGGAAAAATTGTCAGAAGTAGAATCTTTGGATTTGCTTGATTTTGTTTATGAAAAATCGTCAGCAAATATGGTTATTTCTTCTGAAGATGTAGGCTGTTTAAAAAGAAGCCTTGGCTTAACTGGTCCTCGTTATGTTGTGTCAGAATACTATTCGCTACAAGATGAGAAATTGCCAGAGGTCATTGAAAAATGGAGGACAGCAAAAGATTCAGACGTACGAACCACCATACTATGCAAAGTTTTCGGCATTATCAATGAAGACTCAAATGTTGTACATATCAGAAAGTTCTTGACAGATGGAACTCCATTTACAATAACCGATAAAGACAATATTACATCAGCCCTAACTTGCAATTGGTTAAGTGGTAAAGAACTCTTGATAAACGATAATCAATATCTCCTTCTACAAGGTGTAATAAATGATGATTGTTATATTTGTGAAAAGGATGAAGCTGCATTATCAAAGTATGTTTCTCCTGAATATCTATACATGACTTTCTCAGATTATCACATATATCAATATGAAGGAGAGATTCCATGGCACGTCAAGTTAAAAGGCAACGATTATATCTTCCACCATTATAATGAAGGCGATATTGCTTTATCGGGATTAAACATCTTCATAAATGACAAGCAGATAGACAATATTATAAACTTAATACGTTCGTTGGTGAACATTGGAAATTTCTCGACAGATGACTTCTTTCAATTCTTCGAGCAGTATCAATTAAGATTGTCTGGCTCGTTTGAGGGTGAAATTGACGATGATCTAGATTCGGAGGCGCGCTCTGCTGCCAGTGAGATGGCTAAACAAGAAGCTGTTAATTGGCTTACAGCCAAAGGGTATGATACATCGAATGTTCATACAGAGTATTCATTTGTCAATGGTGTCAAGAAAGATGGTGTTGAATACCATATCGTGGTCAAGAGCTTCCGAACAAAGAAAAACATTCTGAATATTAATCCTAACGAATGGCTGTACTTGTTAAACGCGAACTCTCGACTTATGGTCTATTTGGGGCATATGACATTTGCTATTTTTGATAGAAAAATACTATTGGGCAATCACGATTTCTTAAAGCTAAGAATCTCTACATCTAATTTTGATGTTGAAAATGGAAGACTTGATGATGTAATAAGCCGATTGGCAAAGGATATGCAATATTTTGAACGTACTCATTTTGTATTTGAGCATATTCATGAAGATATTCTTTCCGGTGCAAATTCTCTTGATGATTATAATTTCTATTGTGCAAATTCAGAAGAACAATTTACAGCAGCAAACGATAGCGATATATTATGATAATAGAAAGGCAAAAGCAACGGCAGTTCCTTCAGGACGAATTGAAGAAACAAACAGATGAATTCAGAAACAAGTTGGAATCATCTGCACAAGATTTGCTATTGAACAAACACGAAATGTTCGTGGCAATCTTTATCAAATATATGGAAAATGGAGAGATTCTGCTGAAATTTCCTGTTTCCAGACCATTGCCAAGAAAGAATGAGCATTTCTATTGTTTTACATTGCCAGACAGTATGAGAAGATACAAAGACTGGGGCAGTCAAACATATGGAGGTCTTATAAAAAAAGAAACGCAAGCGACTGAAATAAAATGCATTTGGCATAGTTCGTCAGATAATCCATTATTTGTGTTGGCAGGTTTTAAAGGCAGTTCCGAAGAATTTAAGAACTATATAGAAAAAACTCCTGGTGGAGTTATTGTACTCGGCCCCAAAATTCCGCCATTTGAATATTTGGTAAATCTGGAGATGGTCACATACTCCGTTCATGACAAATGTTCGGAAATTTTAGATGCAAACTATAATAGATTGTCTTGGAATCCAGAATTATTGGCAACCAAGGACGATATGACTAACATAGTCATTGAACAGTTGGCAAAGTCTGATTCTGTTATCATACAAGGTCCTCCTGGAACCGGTAAAACCTTTAGAATAGCGAGTTTGTGCGAAAAACTCTGTACAGAGGGCTATTCTGTTTTAGTTACTGCATTAACAAATCGAGCACTTATGGAAGTGGCTGAAAAATTAAAAGAGTCATTAGTAAAAAACAAAAATGTTTATAAGACAAACCTTTCTACTGATGAATCAAAAGAGGTACGAGGCATTTTAAACGCTGAGAAAATGTTTTCTATTCCTGGAAAGTTAATGTTATCTACTTTTTACATCTCGAGTGGATCAGCTGCCAGAAACTATCAAGGACCATTATTCGATTATGTAATAGTTGATGAAGCAAGTCAAGCATTCCTTACTATGCTGGCTGCGGCAAACATGTTAGGAAAAAAGAATCTTTGGGTAGGGGATGTTTGTCAGATGCCTCCCATCGTGAAGACTTCGAAAGATAGAATTAGAAAACAATCTTATGAGCCATTGATTGACGGATTTGACACCCTGACAGTGTCGAATAAGTTTAAGACATACCAGTTAAGTGACACGTATAGACTCGGAGAAAGAGCTGCTACATTTACAGGATTGTTTTATAATGGGAGCCTTAAATCAATGTCAGATAGTGATTATATCCAAGTTGACCAAAAGGACGGTCCTATCTTAGTTCCTATGGAGTTACCAGTAGGAGATCCGACCCCTATAGAGGCAATTCAAAAAGCTGTTACTATTGCTTCTGAGGTACTCAATAAAGACAAAAAATGTAAAATTGCCATTCTAAGCCATTTAATAAAAACGACAGGTGCTTTACAAGTGGAAGTCGCACGTCAATTGGGCAGTATCAACAATATATTAGTTGATACTGTCGCTAGAGTTCAAGGCTTGACGAGAGATATCACGATATATGTAATTCCTGATACCGATGCGAAACTTTATAGTCTCGAAAAACGATTGTTCAATGTTGCAACGAGTCGTGCTATAAGGAATACGTATATCATTTGTCCTAAAAATATTGTAGAATATACATATATGTCCGCTGAAGTTAGAAATTATTTGCAGAAACTAAAGAATGAATTAAGTTAATATGACAGAACTCGAACTACAACAATACCTTCTCCGCAAATATCCACAGGAGAACGCACGATGCGAGTGGAAGGAATTTAAGAATTTGAAGAACTCGTTCTGTGGGGACGAGAAGGGCGATGTCATTTCCTACGTGTCGGCTATCGCCAACATGGAGGGTGGACATTTGGTGATAGGCGTGAAAGACAAAACGCTTGAAATAGTCGGTACCGACATTTCAAGGCTAACCTTTAATGGGCAACCTGCCAATACGCAGTCAGCTACGTTCAAACTTACAGAACAATGCACTTACCTGTCGTCTGAAGGACTGTCTATAGAAGAGTTTATAACGGATGACACCCATAAAACAGTATGGATTATCCATATTCCGAAGCATTTGCCTCGTCGCCCCGTGTTGGCGCACAAAAAGGCATGGCAACGGATAGAGGATTCTTTGGTGGAACTGACGCAGGAAAGAATGGCTGTCATCCTTGAAGAACCTATCTATACCGCCAAAGACTGGTCTGCTGAGATTGTGCCAGATGCTACCATAGACGATTTGGATGAGGTTGCTATTGCCAAGGCTCGCATGATGTTCAAGAAAGTACATAGTCGCATACCTGCTGAAGAAGTGAACGCTTGGAACGTTCAGACGTTTCTTGGCAAGTGTGGTCTGATACGGAATGGGGGTCTTACTCGTGCAGCCATTATATTGATTGGCAAATACGAGTCAGCCTTCAAGTTGCGTCCTGCTGTAGCACAGGTAACGTGGACGCGTCGTGATAAAAATGCGGATGTGATAGATTATGAGCACTTCACAGTTCCATTCATATTGACGGTGGACGAGATTCTTTCAAAGATTGAAAATCTGACACTTCGTGAAATGCCTGGAGGTACTCTTTTTCCAGATACGATGAAGCAGTATGATGATTATACGATTCGTGAGGCTCTTCATAACTGTATTGCCCATCAAGACTACACTCTTCAACAGCGCATTAACTTTGTAGAGAATCCAGGCTACCTGTATTATTCCAACGCTGGCACATTTATTCCAGGCACTTTGGAGAATGCTTTGAGAAACGAAGAACCTCAGACGCATTTCCGCAATGAATGTCTATGCAGGGCTATGGTTGATTTTAATATGATTGATACTGTAAGCCGTGGTATCAAAAAGATGTTCAGCGAGCAATGGCGCAGACATTTCCCAATGCCTGATTATGAGATTGATGCTGAAAAGAAGAAAGTGGTAGTACGCATATATGGCAATGAAATCAACAAACGATACACCGACTTGTTGAAGACAAACGACACTCTTTCTCTCTGGGATTGCATCTCGCTTGACGCAGTGCAAAAAGGCCGAACTATTCATGAAGACGTTGCCCAAGACTTGCTAAAACGTGGACTTATAGAGGGTGAGGCTCCGCATTACAGCATTTCTCTTAGTATTGCCAAGAACACGCATCAACTGCCTTCTTATACAAAAACAAAAGGATTGGATAAGGAGAGGTTGCGTCAAATGGTTCTACAATATCTCAGCAATGCTGGTGAAGAAGGTGCCAAGCGAGATAGTATATACGAATATCTAAAGGATGTGCTTCCAGCCAATAAGACGGAAGAGCAACAACTTCGCTATGTCGGCAGATTGTTAGTAGAAATGAATGAAGAAAATTCAATAGATAGAATCGGACTAAGATGGATTTTGAAATAGGAACGGTCGGATGTGAACAAATCCGACCGAAATCCGACCGAAAAATCCACAATCCGACCGAAATCCGACCAATGTCAACGTTGGAAATAGGTAGAAACGAATGATTCCGTCATAATTATAGCGAAGTTTTCAACGGAATTTATAGCGAAAGCGACTGATTATAGCGAAATCCGACCGACAAACCGACCTTTTCGGTCGAACTTAAAAACAACGGATATGTTATTAGGAAACAAGATAAAGGAATTAAGAATCAAACATGAGGTGCTGCAACGTCAGTTAGCAGCATATTTGGAGATAGATACCCCAATGTTCAGCAAGATAGAACGTGGCGACCGTAGGGCAAAGCGAAGCCAAGTGATACTATTGGCAAAGTATTTCCATATAGACGAAAAAGAAATGCTCACCCTTTGGCTTGCCGACAAAGTATTGGATGCTTTGGAGGGCGAAGACGAATTGAAACTTACAGCCATTGAAACAGCAAAAGACGAGTTAATGGATGTTAATCGCTAATTTGCAGCAAACAATTCATCTTCTGATATAAACAACGCAAGATTGATTTCTTGCATACAATGGGAACTTGATGGTATCATTTACGATTGATGCCGTAAAGTTTCTTTTGATTTACAGATACTTATAAAACGTGTACTGGTTCAAGCGTGGAGCCAGTCCTGTCACCCGTTCCACGATTCAAAGGCTCTCGCATTGCCCGATTAGTCGAAACGAGCAACGTCAAATCTCATGCAACATTCAAAATGACAATAAAACGTGCGTAAATGCTAATATATACAGCATATAGCAGGTATTTAACAAAGTGTGTATTTTGTTATTTGTTTGTTACTATACCATTTGATTTTATAATTTATCATAGTTAATGGTTCGTAATTGGTTCTTGTTTTGGGTAACAAATCCAATTATTTTTCGTATCTTTGCACCGTGAGTAACAAATCTCGCAAAATGACAATAAGTAGAATAAATAACAAAGTAACATGAGAAGTAACAATGAACCTGTGCGCATACGCTACAAGGATTTGGCGAATGGCACAAAGTCGATTTATCTCGACACTTACAAAAGTGGAAAGAGGTCGTATGAGTTCTTGAAGCTTTATCTGCTTCCTGAGGACGATGACAAGGCTAAGGCTGTCAATGCCGAGACCTTGCAGAAGGCAGAAGCTATCAAGAACCAACGAGTGCAAGAAATCCTGTCGGGAAAGTTGGAAACAGTGAAGGCTTCCTTGGAGCATCCTGCTTCTACAACAACTTCAAGCAAGAAGAACGCACGTTTAAGCAAGAAGAAAAAAGTCGGCAGTGATAAAACTGGCAAAAGTGTCAAGGGAAAGGAAAGTGAGGTAAACGAAGTCGTCGGAGCCGTTTCTGGCAGAGAAGGACACCAATGGAAATTCATTGACGATGACGGTGAGGACAGAGCCATAGATGGAACAATCAAAAAACATAGAGGCAGACCCAACAAGCGTGAAGCTGTCACTCTTCGTTTCAAGAACCTTGCCAACGGCAGCAAGTCGCTCTACTTCGACATATATTATAATGGTGAGCGCAAGTACGAGTTTCTGAAGCTCTATATCAATCCAGAGATTACCGAGGCTGACAAGCAGAATAATGCCTTGGTCATGGAAACCGCAGAGCGTCTGAAAGAACGCAAAACGCGAGAGGTTGTCAATGGAGAGACTTTCACGGATCCTTCTGACGAGCTGAACCAAGTGGAGAAAGTTGAGGAATACACCAGTTCTGTGATAGTCTGTAGTCGCAAGATGCGCAATGGAGACCGGTCCCTCTTCCTTGATATATATTATGGTAAGGGGCAACGTGCCTATGAGTCAGTTGGTCTTTACCTTCGTAAGGATGACAGCGAGGAGAAACACAAGGAAATCTGGAAAGAAGCGGAGAAAAAGGCCAAGGAACGCATGAAGGCATTGAAGGACGGAACCTTTGAGAAGCGTGTCGGCAGAAGAGGCTACAAGCCGCATGGAGAAGATCCAGATGCCAACGTGGACAAATACAAGGAGTATCTTGCCACTAAGAAGGTGAAGACAGAGATTGCCGTTGCAGAGACTGAACGCAAGAGAAATTCCAAGACCAAGGAGCCTGTGAGAATCCGCTTCAAGGAACTTGCCAACGGCAACAAGTCGGTCTATCTATCCATCAATGTCAACGGTCGCCGTACCTATGATTATCTGCGTCTTTATCTCATACCAGAGGTTGACGCAGCTGCCAGGGAGCAGAACAAGCAGACGATGCAAGCAGTCTATGCCATCAAGGCACAACGCATCATGAGCATCACTAACGGTATCGCAGGGCTCAAAGACAAGTCAAGAATCAAAATGCGACTTGTGGATTGGTTGGAGATATTCCGTGACGCACAAGTGGAGCGAGGAAGACAATCTGCCCGAAACTGGGTGAACAGCGTGCTGAATGCAGTGAGAGAACACTCGCCAAACGTGACACTCGCAGAGATGACCAAGGAATACTGCAATGGTTTCATGGTGTTCTTGTTGAACGACTATATCACCTACAAGCACACCCATCCGTCCAAGTCCACGGTGATGAACTATCTCAAATGCCTCAAAGCCGCCTTCAATATGGCTATTGAGGAAGAGATAATGGACGACAATCCCGTATTGCGTCTTCGCATGGATGTTCTGAAAGGTGGCGGCACCAAGCGAGAGTACCTGACCGTTGACGAGGTGAAGAGACTGATTGACACCCCTTGCAAGCGTGAGGATATCAAGGCGGCGTTTCTGTTTTCATGCTTCTGCGGACTCCGTATCAGTGACGTGAAGAGTTTGAAGTGGAAGAACATCATCACCGAGGGTGACAAGACACGAGTTGAGATATTGCAGTACAAGACCAAGCAGCCTCTCTATCTTCCTCTCAACAAGCAAGCCCTTCGTTGGATGCCTGAGCGTGGATCTGCAAGTGACGAGGACAATGTGTTTCCAACACTGCCAAGCAAGAACTACGACTGCATCCCAGAATGGAGCCGTGCGGCAGGTATCAGCAAGCATGTGACCTACCATGTCTCAAGGCACACGTTCGCCACGATGGAGCTGACCATGGGCGCAGACCTATACACTACAAGCAAACTTCTCGGTCATACGGAGGTGCGTACGACACAAATTTACGCAAAAATCATCAATAAGAAAAAGGACGAGGCTGTTTCCCTATTGGACAGTGCGTTCGAAGAATAAAAATGGAACATAACAATACATCAAACACCCAAGGACGAGAAGACTCCTCGTTCTCTCTTTTTACCCCAATGCAATGAATGCACCTTCGCTAACGGTGTAGGTGGCATTTGTGGTACCAACAAATTGTGGCTGTTCTTCAAGGAAGCCCATGAGTGCTATCAGACGGAAGTTATAGGATGCGGTAAACTGTATCACCGCTATAAAAAGGACTTTCTCAACAGCCATTCCTATACGGACTGCCAGTATGCGGCAGGAAAGAACGAGCACAAGAAGAACTTCTACATCATGGAGGAGTTTCTTGAAGAACGTGAGGACTTAGTAGTCATATTCTTTACCAAAGCGGATTTCGAGTATCATGACTACAAGGCTCTTCATCACAAGTTCAACACCACGGAGCCGCCTCCAAACGGTCAGTATCTCCATGGTAAACCACCGTCAATATTACAAACAGCAAAAGAAACCAAACCGAAACAGGACTTTCAATGTTACTTTGATTCTACTCAGTTGAACCTCATTGCGCGCCATGCCAATGAGGTTCATTTGTTCTCAGCCGATGTGTCGGAAGAGGATATGCGAAAACTCTTCTCGTGCCAAGTCTGCAAGCAGCTAAAGGCGAGAAGTAACAGACGTGTGGCATTCTTCTTTGACATGCTCTGCAGCAAGAACTTGATTTGCAAGCAATGGCAATCGGTCATTGCCAAGCATAAACTCATCCTGTCTTCATCAACAGACAAGCCACTTACAACAACCAAGCTGTCCTCAGCAACCAGTGATGCCAAAAGTACCAACGCCAGTATCTATGAGGCTATCCGCAAGAAAGTGCAAGAAATAGCAGATTGCGGTAAAAATGACAGCAAGGACACCATCTGACAGATGAAAACCTTGACAGTTGGCATGATAGTCGGTTGACAGTCAAGCGCACTTTCATCCGATTGGGCAGAAATGCCCTTACCTTTGCCCTCCGTAATCAGAAACCTGGTTATGGAGGGCGACCTCGTTATGTGTAACGATAAATAAAATAGCGACAATGATTGGACAGACAACAAATCAGGCAAACAATCCACCAAAGGATGGCACTATCCTACCGCCAACGATAGACGTGGATAAACACGAGTTGACAGAACAAGAACTGGCAGATATGACACCAATGAGACTTGCCGAGCGCATTCAACAAATGGAAGAAGCATTCAAGCTGCTTGGACCAGTGGAGGATGTGCTGAACCGCATCAAGTGCTTGGAGAAATGGCTCTTTGCAGGAAAAGACGTGCTCACCCTTGACGAGGCAAGTGTATTCCTTGACGCTTCAAAGAGTCAGCTTTACAAACTGACACGTACCTTTGCCATTCCCCATTACAAGCCAAACGGCAAGACCATCTATTTCAGCAAGGAAGAACTGGTGGAATGGATCAAGAAGCACCCTGTGAAAACAAAAGAGGTGTATGAGCAGGATGCCATACGCTATGTGATGAACAAACCCTTGAAGAGCAGATGACGATGGAAGAAATGAACGACATGAGCCTCTTTGAAGGCGCAGCGGACAATGCTGATTTGTTGGAAAAGTTGCTGAAGGCATCGCTTATCCACGCGGACGAGACCTACCAGACACCGCCACAGATAATATGGGTGGACAACTCGACCGTAGCCACGCTTGGCAACTTCAGTGCCTCCACAGGCAAGGCGAAGAGCCGAAAGACGTTCAACGTGTCCGCTTTGGTTGCTGCCTCGCTTGCTAACGGAAAGGTGCTGCAATATACGGCAAAACTACCCGATGACAAGCGTAAGATACTCTACGTTGATACGGAGCAGAGCCGTTTCCACTGTCACAGCGTGATGCAGCGCATCCTCCGGCTTGCAGGATTGCCCGACAACATGAACAGTGAGAATCTTGTGTTCTTCGGACTGCGAGAGTACAGTCCCAACCTCAGACTGCGGTTGATAGAATATGCCTTGCAGACACAAAAGGGGTTTGGCTTGGTCATCATTGACGGCATAAGGGACTTGATGCTCGACATCAACAATCCGAGCGAGTCCGTCCATATCATCAACAAACTGATGCAGTGGTCAAGCCGCTATGACCTGCACATACATTGTGTCCTACACTTGAACAAGGGTGATGACAATGTAAGAGGTCACATAGGAACGGAACTCAGCAACAAGGCAGAGACGGTACTGGTGATAAGCAAGAGCAATTCGATGGCGAATGTGAGTGAAGTGAAACCGCTCAACATCCGAGACAAGGACTTTGCGCCCTTTGCGTTCCAAATAAACAAGGATGGACTTCCAGAGATTGCCAAGGACTATGTGGTTGACTCCACCACAGCCAAACAGCCGAAGATGACAATAGCCGACATTACCGATGAGCAGCATGACAAGGCACTTGGAATGGCTTTCGGCAAGAAAGTGGTGTCAGGTTATGAGAATGTGATAAACGCATTGACGAAAGGATATACAACTATTGGTTTTGCCAGAGGTAGAACAGTGATGTCAAAGTTGCTGACCTTCCTATTGAAGAGCAAACTGGTGGTGAAGTGTGGCAACAACGAGTATTGCAGAATGAAGGATTATCCTTCGCTTCCGCTGCTTGAAGGGCAGGAGGTGAAGAAGTGAGGATGAAGCGAAAATCACTTCAAAAACCACTTCATTCACCTCGGTGTATATATAATAGTAGAACGGACGGATTTTGTGAAGTGGCATCATATTTAACTACATGGACATACGACAAAATGACTTCACAAAACCGTTCATTCACTCTGGTGTATATATAATAAGCGCACGAATGAACAAAAAATGAATGAAAGATGAACATACAACAAGCAAAGGAAATCAAACTCACGGACTATCTGAGCGCATTGGGACATCAGCCCAAACGATGCAGCAAGTCCACATCTTATTATCTGTCGCCATTGCATGTGGAGACAAAGCCATCGTTCAAGGTGAACTTCAGCCGAAACCAATGGTATGACTTTGCTCTTGGCAAGGGTGGCAACATCATTGCTCTTGCCCAACTTCTCTACAATACGGATGATGTGGGTGCTGCATTGCAGCATATAGCAGCAGACATGAACAACCCAAAGTCCACAAAGGCAAAACCTCCCATACCGACACAAGTAGAGACAGACAAGATGGACAAGGTGCATATCCAAGATTTGTCCAACCCTGTGCTTATGTCGTATCTGCGTTCACGCCATGTGGATGCGGACATAGGTAAACGCTATTGCAAGGAGATCTGGTACACGTTTAAGGGCAAGCGGTATTTTGGTATAGCCTTTCCAAATAACAGGGATGGTTATGAGCTGCGTAACCCATATTATAAAGGTTGTTTGGGCGAGAAAGACATATCCTTGATACATTCACAGCAAGTTGGAGTGCAGGACAGATGCTGCATCTTCGAGGGGTTTATGGACTTTCTTTCGTACAAGACTTTGGAAAAGCGAGGCGACAATGTGATTTGCATACAAGAGCCATGTGATTATATCGTGCTGAACTCCATCAGTAGCCTTGGGAAATGCATGGAACGATTGGCGTGTTACACTGCTATCCATTGTTATCTTGATAATGACCAAGCAGGAACGGTGGCTGCCCATACAATCATGGACTGTTATCAAAACAGGGCAATCAACGAATCCACAAGATATGCAGAATACAAGGATGTCAATGATTATCTGATAGGCAGGAAATCCATAAATATAGCAGTAGAATAGTAAAATATGATAGTTTTGAACGGATAAAATAAACATTCTCCGTAGAAAACTATTGTTTTTGAAGATAAAGTTGTATCTTTGCACCGATAAATAATCATAATAAGGTAAAGGTATGAATGAGATTATGTATAAGGCAACCTCGCAAGGTGGAATCATAACCACCGCAGAGTTCCCAAACCAATCAGATTATCAGAAAATTGTGAGGGCTAAGGAACGTGGAGAACTTATTCGGGTTCGCCATGGGGTCTATGCTGTTCCTGACGCTCTTTTCAATACGATGATAGATATTGAACGAATCGTTCCCAATGGAATTGTATGTCTGTACAACGCTTGGGCATATCATCAGCTCTCTACTGTTGTTCCACCTTCCTTTTGTGTTGCTATAGAAGCCAAGCGAAAGGTGGCAATGCCGCCAACCCTACCGATAGAACTTTATTATTGGAAAAAGGAGAACTTGGAGTTTGGTGTTATGGATGTGGAAATGTCGGGCTACAACATTCGTATGACGGATATGGAACGTAGCGTATGTGATGCCGTCAAGTATCGTAACAAAATCGGATTGGAAGTATGCTCCGAGGTGATACGAAATTATCTGAAGAAACAGAACCGCAACCTAAGCCAATTGGCAGAATATGCAAAACGGCTGAGGGTTGCCAATATTTTGAAAAATTATCTTGAAATAGCAATAGAATAAAATGGGAAAGAAAAACTATGGCAAGTCTGTCAAGACTCGTCTGCTCAATCTGATGAACGAGACAGGCTATAAATATATGTATCTTCTTGCAAGATACTTCAACGAGAGATTGCTGTACAGGGTGTCAGTAAGTCAGTACAAGGACAACTTTCTGCTTAAAGGCGGTTCTTTGCTCTATGCGATGGATGGCCTTAACGCTCGTCCAACCATAGATGTGGACTTCATGGCAGAAAGAATAAGCCGTGACAGAGAGTTCTTGACAAAGGTGTTCCAGGAAATATTGGGCATAGTCTGTGATGAGGATGGCGTTACGTTTGATACGGAAAACATAACGATGGAGCCTATCACTGTGGAAAAGAAATATCCCGGTACAAGGTTCTTCTTCACGGCACACATGGACAGCATTATCCATAAAATGTCCGTGGACATAGGCTTTGGAGATGTCGTGACACCTTACCCTGCATCCATTGATTTTCCTTTGTTGTTGCCGAACATTCCGTCAGTCAATCTCCAAGCCTATTCGTTGGAGACTGTTATTGCCGAGAAGTTCCACACTATGTTGGACCGTGACGAGTACAACAGTCGAATGAAAGATTTCTTCGATTGCTACCAACTATTGACGAAAAGACAGTTGGACGATGAAACACTATATGATGCAATCAAGGCGACATTTAATAATCGTGAACTTGAATATAACCCTAAGCTGAAACTTTTCACAGCCGAGTTTGTTAATGACGCCAATCGGCAGATGCAATGGAAACTGTTTCTTCGGAAGATTCAATGGAAAGAAGAACTCAGTTTTAATGTGGTAATGCAAGTTATCACAGACAGGCTAAAGCCTATGGCTGAAAAATATTGGAACAAGTAATAATTGTGGTAGCTGTGGCTGCCTATATGTTTACTTTTTATAAGCTCTCCCATTCGGAGGGCTTTTTTTATGCCCTTTTCCCAAACATGCGAAAACTAACAGAAAAAGCTGATTAAAGTATGATTGAGAGTATGATATATAATTATAATTTGAATATATCTTAAACTTTGATGGCCATACTTTACAAAATTCTTTTATGTCGGATTTTACTCTTTACTTTGCACTCGCAACTGGCACTTTTGCCACTGCATAGAGTATAAATCATCAATAAAACAAAGTATTATATGAGTCCATTTTTGATATTCGCCATCAGCCTTACCATTGCATACGCTATCTACTATGCGGTGATGATAACCAGAGACCTGTATGGTAAGAAGGAAGAAGCCAAGAGCAACGAGGAAGTGTTTGACATCAGCAACATAACGGAAGAGGAAGCCGCAGTAGCCGTCAATGAAAGCGATGGTGGCTTTAGCGTTGCCGACAAGCAATACGACACAAGTTTCCAAGACGGCACATCATACGATGAGGGCTATGGTATGGGAACAGAGAACAACGGAATGAGTGGTTATTCTCCAGAAACGGATTCTTCCGGCAGAGAAGATGATGTTGATGAAGACGAAGGAAATGATGTCAACCAACAGAAGCCGAAGAACGCAGCCGAGTCGTTGCAGGAAAAGATGGATGGGCAGATGGAGTCCACTTCTCCCATATGGATAGACGGACTATGGCAGGACGACTTCACGGAGAGCCTATTGAAACAAGGCGAGACAAAGCCAGGACAACCAAACATCAAAACAATACCAGTCAAGGATGAAATTTAGCCATATCATAAAGAATGTAGTAAGTTCCTTTGTCTTTGCGCTGCTCCCCCTGTCAGCATCAGCAAAATGCGGTAATGTGGACTATAGCTGGGGAGCAGACGCACTGGCAGGGATGCACGACTATGTGGTGACGATGATGCTGTATGTTCTGTATCTGACATACGCTGTCGCTGCTGTGATGGTGATTATATCCGCTTTGCAGATATACATCAAGATGAACACAGGGGAAGATGGAGTCACCAAGTCCATACTGATGCTGATAGGAGCCTGTCTGTTTATGATAGGTGCATCCATCCTGTTCCCGGCATTCTTTGGCTACCAGATTTAAGACTCAACTGCAGAAGAGTATATCATGTGAAAGCGACAACACCTTTCTATATAATTATAATAAGGTGTTTCCAAACGAATCATTAACAAGTAAAACAAGAAAGAATGTTTAAGAAAACAACGAACTATTTGAAGAAGACCGCCAAGAGCGTTCTCTCTTCAGGACGCTTGAAGACATTGGCATTGATGCTCCTTGTGGGCGGTGGCATTGCCATGGCGCAGAACTCGGCAGGTGACTACACGGCAGGTACCACCGCGCTTACAACAGTGACAGAGGAAATTGCCAAGTACGTGCCTATTGTGGTCAAGCTCTGCTATGCCATTGCAGGTGTTGTAGCCGTAGTGGGTGCTATCAGCGTTTACATCGCCATGAACAATGAGGAGCAGGATGTCAAGAAAAAGATCATGATGATTGTAGGAGCATGTATCTTCCTCGTGGCAGCAGCACAGGCATTGCCATTGTTCTTCGGTGTGACCAACTAACGAGTGAGAGTTATTCCTTGCATATACAGTAAGTGAGAAACGACGTGAAGAATGGCAAGAGAAGAGCAGGAAATCCGCTACCCCGACTACCCACTGTTCAAGGGACTCCAGAAGCCCCTTGAATTTATGGGAATACAGGGGCGATACATCTATTGGGCAGCAGCCACGGCAGGAGGAGCCATCATTGGCTTCATTGCCGCCTACTGTCTGATGGGTATTATTGCAGGACTGATTGTGTTGGTCGTGGCAATCACTACGGGTACAGGTCTCATCATGTTCAAACAACGGAAAGGACTGCATACCAAGAAGAACGACCAAGGAGTGTTTATCTATGCCTACAGCAAGCGCATATAAAAATGTGAGACAAAAAAGTATCGACATGACCAAGATGTGGATGACAAGTAGAAAGTGAACGACTGGTAGGCTCATTCTCCCCCAAGGGTGTGGGCCTACCTTTATTTGTTTCAGCAGAAAACATTGCATCTTCGCTACTAAAGTACAGTTGTGAGTATGAAAAGAAAGAATATTATAATAACGGCATTGGCAGTGACAGTGCTGACCGCCTGTAAGGACAAGACCTACAAGCCACCCACATTGGATGCCATGAGGAGTGCTGACAAGGCAAGAGCTGCATGGTCGAGAGATGCAGAAGAACATCCTGCAACCGTGGAAACACCAACAAGCAGGATGGATTCCACTGCAAAAGATAGTGTGTCAACCCTTTATGGCGAAGAAAGTTCCAATACCTCTTATCAAGAGAATGACAACAAATCATCCAGTATGGGAGAAAATCATCAATCATCCGAAGAAACAGAAGAATAAACGAGTATGGTACTATATGTAATCTTATTTTTCGTGGCAACCTGCATTGGCATGGCCATATCGGTCTATGCCTTTGGTACTGGTGGCAAGCGGAAGAAAATCTTTCAGGACATCTACTTCTCCGTGGAAGATACGGACGGTATCGGTGTGCTTTATACCAAGACAGGAGAATATTCTGCCATCCTGAGAATGGAGAATCCAGTGCAGAAGTATTCTGCCAATATAGACAGCTATTATGAGTTCACCAACCTGTTTGCTGCCATCGCACAGACTCTTGGTGAAGGCTATGCCCTACACAAGCAGGACATCTTTACCAGAAAACAGTTCAAGGATGAGAGTGACAAAGGCCATGAGTTCCTGTCAGAATCCTACTTCCGCTATTTCAACGGAAGAGAATATACAGACAGCAAGACCTATCTGACCATTACGCAGGAGAACAAGAAGAGTCGTCTGATGTCTTTCGACAACAAGAAATGGCGAGATTTCTTAGTGAAAATCAGAAAGGTGCAAGACCAGCTGAAGGATGCCGGTATCAAGTCGGAGTTCTTAAACAAACAAGAGGCAAGTCTGTATGTTGACCGTTTCTTTGCCATGAACTTCCGTGACAAGATGGTGAGCATGACAGGATTCAAGGTGGATGACGAGATGATAGGTATGGGTGACAGACGCTGTAAGGTATATAGTCTTGTGGATGTGGATTGCGCCAACTTGCCGACACAAATCCGTCCGTTTACCAACATCGAGGTGAACAACACCAGCATGCCAGTGGATCTGGTAGCCTTGGTGGACAGCATACCAGGAGTGGAGAGTGTGGTGTATAACCAAATCATCTTTGTGCCGAATCAGAAGCGTGAGCTTGCCCTGCTCGACAAAAAGAAGAACCGCCATGCCAGCATGCCGAACCCAAGCAATCTGATAGCCGTAGAGGACATCAAGCGAGTGCAGGAGGTGATAGCGAGAGAAAACAAGCAGCTGGTATATACCCACTATAATCTGATCGTGACGGTGAAGCCAGATACGGACATACAGAAGTGTACCAATCATCTGGAGAATGCCTTTGGCAGGATGGGCATCCATATTTCGAAGCGAGCCTATAACCAGTTGGAGCTGTTTGTCAACTCATTCCCCGGCAACTGCTATGGAATGAATGACGACTATGACAGATTTATGACGTTGGGCGACGCTGCCACCTGCCTGATGTACAAGGAAAAGATTGTGCATAGCGAGGACACACCCTTCAAGGTCTATTATACCGACCGTCAAGGAGTGCCAGTAGCCATCGACATATCAGGAAAAGAGGGACGAAACAAGCTGACCGACAACAGCAACTTCTTTGTCCTCGGTCCTTCGGGAAGCGGCAAGAGCTTTTATGTAAACTCCATGGTGCGCCAAGCCCATGAGCAGGACACCGACATCGTGTTGGTAGATACAGGAAACTCGTATGATGGACTATGTGAATACTTTGGAGGCAAATACATATCCTACACAGAAGAACATCCTATCACGATGAACCCTTTCAAAATCAAGCGAGAGGAATGGAACATCGAGAAGTTGGGATTCCTGAAGAACCTGGTGATGCTGATATGGAAAGGAAGTCAAGGCACGGTGAGCAAGACCGAAGACAGACTGATAGAACAAGTCATCAACGAGTATTACGATGCCTATTTCACCACCAAGAGAGTGAGCAACCTCTGTTTCAACACTTTCTATGAGTTCAGTACGGAGCGACTGCCGAAGATATGCGAGGAGAACGGTCTGCATGGCATAGACCTGTCATCCTACAACTATCTGTTGAAGGACTTCTATAAAGGAGGCAGCCATGATGTGACGCTGAATGAGAATATGGACAGCAGTCTGTTTGATGAGACCTTCATCGTCTTCGAAATCGACAGTATCAAGGATGATCCACTGCTCTTTCCACTGGTGACACTCATCATCATGGACGTCTTCCTGCAGAAGATGCGCATCAAAAAGAACCGAAAGATGCTCATCATCGAGGAGGCATGGAAAGCCATCGCCTCGCCCATGATGGCGGAATACATAAAATATCTGTATAAGACCGCCAGAAAGTTTTGGGCAAGCGTGGGTGTGGTGACGCAGGAGATACAGGACATCATCGGAAGTGAGATAGTGAAGGAAGCCATCATCAACAACTCTGATGTGGTGATGCTGCTCGACCAGAGTAAGTTTAAGGAACGCTTCGATACTATCAAGGCAATACTCGGTTTGACCGATGTGGACTGCAAGAAAATCTTCACCATTAACCGTTTGGAGAATAAGGAAGGGCGCAGTTTCTTCCGTGAAGTGTTCATCAGACGAGGACAGACCAGCAATGTGTATGGTGTGGAGGAACCGCATGAGTGCTATATGACCTACACCACGGAGCGAACGGAAAAGGAAGCGTTGAAGCTATACAAGCGAGAGTTGAAATGCAATCATCAGCAAGCCATCGAAGCCTATTGCAGGGATTGGGATGCAAGTGGTATCAGCAAGAGCCTCGCCTTTGCTCAAAAGGTAAATCAGGCAGGAAAAGTACTGAATTTAGGGAACAAAAATAAAAAGTAATCAAAGATGAAACGACTTCTATCCATCATAATGCTGATAGTCTGTGTGTTGGCAAAGGCTGACGCACAGTACTACAGCGTGAACTATGACAAGCAGACGGTGGCTGCTATGGCAGCTGCATACGGAACGGAAGCCGTGGCAGAGGCATACTATAACGAGCAGGTGCAGAACATCTTGAAGCACTATAATGCAGCAGAAGTGGCAAGTGCCGGCATCTTCGCCTCAAAATTCTTGGAACGCAAGGCAATGACGGATTTGGGTATCTGGAACAGTAGCACAGAGAACTACTATTACCGCCGTATCTACAACATGGTGTCGGGCAAAATCATGCCGAAGATATGGACGGTGGCAGGAATGATGCTGAAAAGTCCGCAGACTGCCCTGTATTGGGGAACCTATCTGATGAAGATATGTGACGACACAAAGAACCTGTGCATGCAGTTTGAGAGTGTGGTAACAAACAGCACCCTCACATTCTCGGACATCGCCTTTCTACAAATCAACCAGGAGATAGCTGCCATATTGAAACTTTCAGAGATTGGCAACGCGGATTGGAAGAAGATGTTGGACGATTTGTCGAAGGTGCCAGGCAATTTTACAGTGGACAATCTGAAAGCCGACATCGACAATCTGTATAAGGCAGGAGCCAACCTTGCAGGAGCAGGAATGAACAATATCGGCAATGCCCTGTTGCAGAGCAGCCAGTTCAACGACCTCTTCCAAGGCAAGCTCAGTGCAGCCATCGACATTGTGGATAACTATTCCTCGCTGTTCAAAAGTCTCGACAAGAGCGTAGGCAACACCCTCTTGGGCATGATTGGAGGCAAGGACAACGTGGCAGGACTTTTCTCTCTTGCCAACTATAACCTCACCTCATGGATGACGGACTATCTGGATGAGACGGCAGGAAACTACTACACGCAAAGATGGTATATCGCCCGACGAGACCAAGGACGAGAAAAACTGTGCGACTATGTACCGCCCACCGATGATAACAGCATCTTGAAAGGCGACCACTGGTACAGAATCAACACCAAGGATGCCAACTTCTATCCCAACAATAGCCAAAAGGAAGCCATCCTGCAAAACTCTGAGAATCATGCAGGATGGTCAAGAACAAGGGTGCAACAGCTCAACAACCAGAATGATGGCTTTACCTACAGTATCAGCTATTGGTTGAACAGCTACATCATCAGTAGCAAGAAAAAAGGACAGAAACAGAAGGCATACGCCTACGAGATACAGGTGTACAAGAGTTGGAACAGGACAGAAGAAGTGTATGAGGCAGTCTTTGACTCCTATTCGATGGACTTGAACACCTTCAAGGCACAACTGCAAGCCCGGTTGAGCGAATGGAATGACAACGAGGAAGGCTATACCTATTATATAGGCAGTGATGCACGCAACTACTATCAGGCAACCGATGCCGCCAAACTGAAGGGATGCGAGAGCGTGACCATCAGTGTGACATGCAGCGACGGTGTGCAGTTGGGGCAAGGCACCACACAATACAAATGCAAGAGTTGTGGAGGTTCGCTGAATGACCATAGCAAGAAATGCGCCATGACAACATCGGTGACAGAAAACACCCTCGACATCTCGGACTTGTATAAACAAGAGCAGGAAGCCAATGCCAAGATAGCCTCTCTGCAATCTCAAATCAGTCAGTTGGAAGCCGAGAACAAATCACTTGTCAAGCAAATCGCCAATGCAAGTGTGGAAGATGCAGCCAAGTATCGGGAGCAATACAACAAGAACAAGGCTTCCATCGAACAACTGAATAAAGAACTTGACACATGGCAACAGAAGCAAAGGGAAATAGAGGAAGCCAAAGCAGAGGCAGGAAAGGACAATGACGTGGCGACGGATGACTACTATCGCATACCTGCCATCATGAGTGACTGCAAGAGTGCCTATAATCTGACTTGGCAAGGGGAAGGAACATGGAGCGGCTATACTTACATTCGAAAAGCCACCATGCCCAACATCAACGGCATCATCACCTTCAAGGCAACATTGAAGATTGCCAGAAAGCCGAAATATTTCTTGGGCATCAAGATACACAGAGCCATCCTGCAGATCAGTTGGGAGCTGACATCGGAATACACCAACACCTCGGTAGTGGATGTGATAACGCTTGACCCAAGCAAAACCGAGCAGGAAAAGGCGGACGAAGTGAACAAGCGCATCTCGGAAATCGCACAGGAATATCCGTCGTGCAAGATAACCACTGAATATGCTAAGAGCGCACCTGTCGATGACAATAATACCGATGATACCTTCCATCTGCTATGGTCGAGCGACAGACTGGAGATAGCCAGGGAGGTGGACAGCAGAATCACCAAGATATACGCAGACTTGGTGTCGTTGGAGAAGATGATGCACTACAAGCGCAACATCATCGACGTACTGATGGACATCGCTCCACATATCAATGCTGACAAAGGACGACGATTGAGTCTTGTGGAAAAATGCAAGAAACGTTGGTTAAGGAAAGCTGCTGACACCAAACACTCAGATGATTATCACGGCAAGTTTAATGATGAAGACAATGAAAATGAGAAATAGAAAAGAATACAAGGCTGATGCAGCGGAGAGGGTTGCAGGGCCAGTGAGCAAGAAGCGACGAATGGATATTGTGAGAACATTGCTGATAGCAATCTTGCTCCTCGCCCTCCCCTCTAAAATATTCGCCCAATGGGGATTTGATGTTGCCAGCGTAGAAGCCTACATCAATGACCACAAGAAACAGCGGAGCCTGTTGCTTGCACGAAGCACCTTGGAATACAGCAACAAACTGTTGCACGGTTACAGTAAGGACGAGACCAAGGCATACAAGGAACTGAACGTGGACCTTGACAAGTACACCAGAGCGTTCGATGTGATAGATGTTCTATATCAAAGTTTACGAACCAGTCTGAACGTATACTCCACCTACGAGGGTGTGAGCGACAGAATATCGGACTATAAGAAGCTGTTGGATGACTACAACAAAAAAGTCATCAAACGAAAGCGCATCTCGCTTGCCGATACCATACTGATAGGCATCAACCGACGAGCCATAGAGAATATCGCAAATGAAGGCGAATACCTCTACAAAAGCGTGAGCGACTTGGTGCTGTATGCCACAGGAGCGGCAGCGTGTTCTACGGCAGACCTTCTTGTGGTGTTGGAAAGCATCAACACCTCGCTTGACAATATAGAGAAGCATCTGAACAAAAGCTACTTTGAGTCGTGGCGATATATCCAAGTGCGCATCGGCTATTGGAAAGAAAAGGTTTACCGAACCAAAAGCAAGCAGCAAATACTGGAAGATGCCTTCAGTCGGTGGCGAGTGGCAGGTAAACTCGGATATTGAGAGAACGAAGAATTTATAATCCCATATATAATAATGTATAGGCATGGATAGAAAGAAAACAAGAATAGGAACCATCATGTTGATGTTGGGAGTCGCTATCAGCGGCAATGCCCAAAGTGGTGTAACATACAATCATGACAGTTCGAAAAAGAACCAGATAACGGTGATGGAAATCGGTAGTGGTAGTCTGTCACCAGAATTGTACTATCAGTTACTGCACAGCAGTTACAAGAAATCGGCTGCGAGTAAGAACAAACTCGGTTTTCGTACCACGGCAGGAATCGGAGCTTACAATCAAGTGGAATATGCCGAAGCCATCGACTCTGCCCTGACCAAAAGAGCAGAGATTGAGGCGTTGAATATGGCAGACCGTCAGATTGACCTCGCCTGGAAAGTGGAAGGAAGCAAAATGAACAGCAAGATGAATGCCTTCAAGAGCAACATCGACCGCATCCTGCCTGTAGGCGGATCCATCGGTGACAAGCAACGCTGGACAGAATACTATCATGTCTATGAGACAGCCATCAAAGCCACCAAGGATGCCTATATGCCCAATGCCAAGCGTAAGAAGATGTACCTACAGATTTATGCAGATGTGGCAAAACAGAACGAGACACTTGTGAAGCAACTGGTGCAGATGTCGAATGCCAGCAAGACCAAGGAATTGTTGACAGCAAACGGCAACTACCAGACCGCCAACAAACGAAGTATCATCAGCAGTGCATCCAGCAAATGGCGAGAGGCAGGAATGGCAGTGAGAAACAACACATATTCTGGCGGTAATAACGGCTCGAATGAGGATGACAATGATTTGAAAATAAACAGATAAGGAGTTATGGCAGACAACAGCAGCATATTATCCGACTTCGGCATCAACATCTTGGAAGAAGAGATTGATGACGTGATTTTCCAGACCAACGAGTTTCTGTGCGACGCTACTTTCACAGGCTCGAATGGGCCTTTTTGGTGGGTCGTCCAAATGTGTATGGCACTCGCAGCCCTCTTCTCTATCGTGGTGGCAGCGAACATGGCCTACAAGATGATGGTGAAGCATGAGCCACTTGATGTGATGAAACTATTCAAGCCATTGGTGATAAGCATCATCCTCTGTTGGTGGTACCCACCTGCCGATACAGGCATGACGAACAGTGGCAGCAATTGGTGCGTACTGGACTTTCTGAGTTACATACCAAACTCCATTGGAAGTTATACCCATGACCTATATGAGGCGGAAGCCACACAGATAGAGGACAAGTTTACGGAAGTTCAGCAGCTCATCTACACCAGAGACACGATGTACACCAACGTACAAGCCCAGGCAGACATTGCCCATAAGGGAACAACAGACCCGAATCTGGTGGAATCGACCATGGAGCAGACAGGTGTGGATGAAGTGACCAACATGGAAAAGGACGCAGCCAAGCTGTGGTTTACCTCACTGACTGCAGGAGCCGTAGTGAACATCGACAAGATAGTAATGCTGATAGCATTGATTGTCTTCCGTATCGGTTGGTGGAGCACCATCTATTGTCAACAGATACTGTTGGGAATGCTGACGATATTTGGACCGATACAATGGGCGTTCTCGCTACTGCCGAAATGGGAAAGCAGTTGGGCGAAGTGGCTGACAAGGTATCTGACCGTGCATTTCTATGGAGCCATGCTCTACTTCGTGGGCTTCTACGTGCTATTGCTCTTCGACATCGTGCTCTGCATACAGGTGGAGAACCTGACGGCTATCACCGCCAGTGAGCAGACGATGGCGGCATATTTGCAGAACTCGTTCTTCTCGGCAGGGTATCTGATGGCAGCAAGTATCGTGGCGTTGAAGTGTCTGAACTTGGTTCCAGACCTTGCGGCATGGATGATACCAGAGGGCGATACCGCATTCTCTACCAGAAACTTCGGTGAGGGTGTGGCACAGCAAGCCAAAATGTCGGCACAGGGGACACTTGCCCATGTGATGCACTGATAAAGGTAAAAAAGTAAAAGAGTGAAAAAGGTAAAAAACATTATAGCAATGGTAATCAAGAATTTAGAGAATAAGGTGAAGTTGGTGACTATCATCTGTAGCCTGTTTCTGGTTGGGTGTGTGCTGATAAGTATCAGTAGCATCTGGACGGCGAAGAATATGGTGGTGGATGCACAGAACAAAATCTATGTGTTGGACGGCAACGTGCCAATTTTGGTGCAGCGTACGACGATGGATGAGACATTGGATGTGGAAGCAAAGAGCCATATCGAGATGTTCCATCACTATTTCTTCACATTGGCACCAGATGACAAGTACATCAAATACACCATGGAGAAAGCCATGTATCTGGTGGATGAGACAGGACTGGCGCAGTACAATACACTGAAGGAAAAGGGTTTCTACTCCAACATCATGGGAACAAGTGCCGTGTTCAGCATCTTCTGTGACAGTATCAAGTTCAACAAGGAGAAGATGGAGTTCACCTACTACGGCAGACAGCGCATCGAGCGCAGAACCAATGTGCTGACCCGTGAACTGGTGACGGCAGGACAGTTGAAACGAGTGCCGAGAACTGACAACAACCCACATGGATTGCTGATAGTGAACTGGAGAACCTTGCTCAACAAGGATATTGACCAGAAGACGAAGAGCAACTATTAAAGGTAAAGGGTAAAGAAGTAAAAAGGTAAAAAAGAAATAACGATGAACACAAAAGGATTTAAGCAGATGCTCATTGGGGAGAAGATGCCCGACAAGGACGACCCAAAATACAAGGAACGCTATGAGCGAGACGTGAGAGCTGGAAGAAAGTTTGCCAGGATGTGCAGAATCGACAAGGCTGCAGCCAAGGTACAGAGGTTTGCCGACCTCCATAAGACAATGTTCCTGGTCATCGTGTTCGGTTTTGTAGGTGTGAGCTTCAGTTTCAACATCTATCGCATGGCGAGAGTTTATCACTATCAGGGAGAGCGACGCACCGCCACGGAAAGACAGGACTCACTGATAAAGGCTCGCCATCAGAATATGGGGAATGCAAAGAACATAGTAAGAACCAATGAGGATGCACGCCATCCTCATAAAGACAAATAACGATGAAGCTGACAGAAAGAATCAATTTCAGACAACCCAAGTACATGCTACCTGCGATTGTCTATCTTCCACTGCTAGGTGCATCCTACTTTATCTTCGACCTCTTTGATACCAAGGTGGCGGAGAAGCAGAATGCCAATATGCAGACCACAGAATATCTGAATCCGAACCTGCCACAAGCCCATATTAAGGGAGGTGACGGTATTGGAGGCAAGTATGAGAACATGTTGAACGCCTACGGCAAGATAGAAGACCATAGTGCCGTGGAAAATATAGACCGAGACAATGAGCAAGAAAAAGAAGAATACCAAAGCAAATATTCGGATGCAGAACTGCAACAGTTGGATGCCGAAGCCAAGAGGCAAGCTGAACTGGAAAAACAGAGAGAAGCACAAGAAGCCCATGGGCGACAAAGAGAGAACGAGGCGTTGGCGGAACTGAACAAGGCACTTGCCGAAGCAAGGCTGAAAGGACAGCAAGGCACACAACAGAACTCATCGTCTTCAGCAACAGCATCCGATGAAACAACAGCTACAGCCAAGGGCGGTATCAACATTGAGGGCAAAATCAAGGTGAATGAGAATGCCCGAAAGGAAGCGGACGAGAATGATAAGCCAAGTGAGGTGGTGAAAAAGGTGAAGACATCATCGGACTACTTCAATACATTGGCAGTGAATGAGAAAGAGCCGACACTGATAAAGGCTATCATTGATGAGAATGTGAAAGCCGTGGATGGAAGCCGTGTCCGCTTGCGACTACTCGATGATGTAGAAATCGGTGAGATAATAGTGAAGAAAGGCGCATACCTGTATGCCATTATGAGCGGTTTCAGTTCACAACGAGTGAAAGGCACGGTGAAAAGTGTCCTGGTGGATGATGAGATAGTAAAAATCAACCTATCCCTGTATGACACAGACGGCATGGAAGGCCTGTATGTGCCAAGCAGCCAGTTTAGAGAGACCAGCAAGGATGTGGCAAGCGGAGCCGTGACCGGCAATGTGGATATGAACACCACCAATACTGGCAGCAGTTTTTCACAATGGGGCATGCAGACCATGCAGAATGCCTATCAGAAAACAAGCAATGCCATAGGCAAGGCTATCAAGAAAAACAAGGTGAAACTGAAATATGGCACCTTTGTGTACTTGATAAACAGCAAAGACACCAAGAGTAAGTAAACATCAACATCCAAAGAATACGAATATGAATATCAAGAAGACCATTGGCGCACTGATGATATGTGCGATAAGTGCCACTCCGATGATGGCACAACAAACTTGTGCGGAGAGCTATCAGCCCTGCACCTACCAGGAGATGGAGCAGTTGACCGTGAACGAGCAAGTGACCACGGTCATCACGGCAAGTGAACCCATCCGCTTTGTGGATATATCCACCGACAAGATAGCAGGAGACCAACCCATCAACAATACCGTGCGTCTGAAACCCAAGGAGGGAATGCATGAAGATGGTGAAGTGCTTGCCATCGTAACCATTGTGACGGAACGATACCGTACACAATATGCGTTACTCTACACCACGAGACTGCAAGAGGCTGTGACGGATAAGGAGATACAACAGATAGAGAAGAATGCCTATAACAATCCTGCGGTAACCTTGTCCTCCACTGACATGGCTCGATATGCTCGTCAGATTTGGAGTTCGGAAGCCCACGTGAACAATGTGAAGACCAAAGCCCATAAAATGGTGATGCGACTGAATAATATCTATTCGTCAGGTGACTATTTCTTTCTGGACTTCTCGGTAGAGAACAAGACGCACATACCATTTGATATAGACCAAATACGATTGAAGCTGACGGATAAGAAGACCGCCAAGGCAACCAACTCACAGATGGTAGAGTTGCATCCAGTGTTTACGTTGGAGCAGACCAAGCAATTCCGCTATGGCTACCGCAATGTGATAGTCATTCGGAAAATGACATTCCCGAATGACAAGAAGTTGACAATAGAGATGACGGAGAACCAAATCAGCGGTCGCACCATCTCATTGAAAGTGAACTATAGCGATGTGCTGTCAGCCGACTCATTCAATCCCATATTTCTGAAATAGAGCTACGCTAAGTGATTCAGAATAGGCAGTTGAAGACAACGCTCTATCTTAGCCAAGGTTTCGAGGGATAGGTTTTCCTGTCCTTTGAGTACCTTGGAAACATATTGCTGGCTACAGCCCATGAGTTCAGACAATCGCTTTTGGGTCATACCCAATTCCTCCATCTTGTCGAGCATCATCATTGCAATGTGCTGAGAGTAGCGAAGCCATGACTTGTTAGCCATGCGCCACTCTGCATTCTCACGCCATTTGGATGGAGTTGAAGACTGATGTTCTCTCAGTTTAGAAACAATTTCGTTTGTAGTTCTCATAATAACCTCCTTTCTATATGATTTCATTTAAGAAGTCCATGAAGGAATCCTTGTCGGCAATATCGTTGTCAAGTAAGAAACGTCTCACCTTTTCCATTCTGGCGAGTTCAACCAAAGTATGTTCACGTTCCTGCATGGTACGAGTCAACTTGATTGTACCGCCAGTGATAATGTAAATACCCGGTTCGAGTTTGATAGCATAGATGCGGAGCCAAGAAGCATGACGTGGCGTATTACGCAAGCGTGCCTTCTCTTTGCCCAACAACATTTCCGAAGTACGACTATTCTCCAATGGGCGGAAAATCTTGTCAAGGTCAGCATCAGGAGAAATATCCATGATGAGACATTGCAAGCGTTCGCTATCTTCAATCGTATCATAGATGGCTTGATTGACATCAGTGATTTTGAAGTAGGACGCCAAATCATCAATGTTATGCTTGAAGAAGCTACGCAACCATGTAACATCGTTCCATTGTCCAAGGATGGAATCAAGAACGTTGTCGAGGCAGTCATCATATCTGACAGCCCAAAGGTGCTCGTTTTCTGTAATCAGGTCGAATGTCATAATCTTATTGTTTTATAGTGCGAAGATACAACAAATAATTGAAAAATACAACCTGTAGGTTGATTATTTAAGAATATTTATGGAAGAAAGCAAGGAGTTACAAGGATTTTACAAGATATTCAGGGCGGTCATCTACATATCCGTGTTAATGGAGTTCTTCATGTACGCCATAGACCCAAGGGCGATAGACGGCTTTGGCGGTGTGGTGTGCGACCTGCACGACCGTATCAAGCAGTGGTTTATCTACCATGACGGGAACCTGGTGTATAGCAAGGTGGTGACCTTCCTGTTGGTGTGCATCACCTGTGTAGGCACGAGAAACAAGAAGCATCTGGAGTTTGATGCCCGAAGACAGGTGCTGTACCCACTGGTGAGTGGCGTGGGACTGCTGGCAGTGTCCGTGTGGCTCTTTGGCTATGCGATGGACACTCGTCTCTATACCCTAAGATTGAACACCATCCTATATATGGTGGCAACCGTCAGCGGAACCGTATTGGTGCATATCGCCTTGGACAACATCTCGAAGTTCCTGAAGGAAGGACTGATGAAAGACCGTTTTAATTTTGAGAACGAGAGTTTCGAGCAGTGCCAGAAGGAGGAATATAACAAGTACAGCGTGAATATCCCTATGCGCTACTACTATAAGGGCAAGTTCCGCAAGGGATGGGTGAATATCGTGAACCCTTTCCGAGGTACATGGGTTGTGGGAACTCCTGGTAGCGGTAAGACTTTTTCTATTATCGAGCCGTTTATCCGTCAGCACAGTGCAAAAGGCTTTGCCATGGTCGTTTACGACTACAAGTTCCCTACCTTGGCAACAAAACTGTACTACCACTACAAGAAGAACCAACAGTTGGGTAAACTGCCAGAAGGCTGCAAGTTCAACATCATCAACTTCGTGGATGTGGAATACTCCAAGCGAGTGAACCCGATACAGCAGAAGTATATCAACAACTTGGCTGCAGCGAGCGAGACCGCAGAAACACTGCTAGAATCACTGCAAAAAGGCAAGAAAGAAGGCGGTGGCGGCAGCGACCAGTTCTTCCAGACCTCAGCCGTCAACTTCCTCGCCGCCTGTATATACTTCTTCATCAACTATGGCAAGGAACCATACGACAAGGACGGCAAGATGCTGATAGCAGAGAAGGTGCTGGACACCAAAACCATGCAGATGAAACCGACCGGAAAGGTGTTTAACCATGCAGGAGAAGAAGTGGAGCCAGCCTATTGGTTGGGCAAGTACAGCGACATGCCCCATATTCTGAGTTTCCTGAATGAAAGCTACCAGACCATCTTCAATGTATTGGAGACTGACAATGAGGTAGCACCCTTGTTAGGACCATTCCAGACCGCCTTGAAGAATAAGGCGATGGAGCAGTTGGAAGGTATGATCGGTACACTGCGTGTCTATACCTCACGCCTTGCCACCAAGGAAAGCTATTGGATATTCCATAAGGATGGTGATGACTTTGACCTGAAAGTCAGTGACCCGAAGAATCCAAGCTATCTTCTGATAGCCAATGATCCAGAGATGGAGAGCATCATCGGAGCATTGAACGCCCTCATCCTCAACCGACTGGTGACACGAGTGAACACAGGGCAAGGCAAGAACATCCCAGTGAGTATCATCGTGGACGAGTTGCCTACACTCTATTTCCATAAGATAGACCGACTGATAGGTACAGCCCGAAGCAACAAGGTGAGCGTAGCTTTGGGTTTCCAGGAACTGCCCCAGTTGGAAGCCGACTACGGCAAGGTGGGTATGCAGAAGATCATCACCACCGTAGGCAATGTGGTGAGCGGTTCGGCACGAAGCAAGGAAACTCTGGAATGGCTATCCTCCGACATCTTCGGCAAGGTGGTGCAACTGAAGAAAGGCGTGACCATCGATAGAGACAAGACGAGCATCAACCTGAATGAGAATATGGACAGTCTTGTACCAGCCAGTAAAATCTCGGACATGCCGACAGGATGGATCTGCGGTCAGACCGCAAGGGACTTTGTGGCAACCAAGACTGGCATGAATGGCAGTATGAACATACAGGAAAGCGACGAGTTCAAGACCAGTAAGTTCTATTGCAAGACCGACTTCAATATGGCAGACATCAAGAAAGAGGAAAGCGAGTATATGCCACTGCCCAAGTTCTACACCTTCAAGAGCCGTGATGAGCGTGAGCGCATCCTCTATAAAAACTTCGTGCAAGTTGGTGAGGACGTGAAAGCCATGATAGCAGAGATATTCAACAAGAAGAATGCCAAGTGACAAGCCAATGACACTCCAAATGCAAAACAAAAACAACATCCATGACGAAAAAGATAAGAATATATATTACCCTAATGCTCTTGTTTCTGTGCCAAAGCATAGTGGCACAGAACAAAACACCTACAAACGATAGCCCAAGCCAAAGCGACTTGGGCATCTTTGCATTACCACCCTTTGAACGAGCCGTGCGCTGCATCAAGTATTATGAGGGATGGCACGATATTAAGCGCAACTATCCCTATATCGGATGGGGACATCGGATTTTGCCGCATGAGAAGTTCAAGAATAATCTCACCTATCAGCAAGCCGACTCCCTGCTACGCTCAGACCTCACCAAGTTATGTGCCATGTTTCGTAAGTATGGCAAGGACTCACTACTCCTTGCCGTACTTGCCTATAATGTCGGCCCCTACAAAATATTAGGGAACAAAAGATTTCCGAAGAGTCGTCTCCTGCAAAAGATTGAACGAGGATTGCGTGACATAGAAAAAGATTACCTTGACTTTTGCAGATGGAGAGGCAAATGCATTCCGTCCATCAAAAGGCGAAGAATGACAGAACTTCAACTATTATACATCCCATAAAAACGAAATATTACTTCATCAACCATCGAAGTGGCACTCCATAGCCTGTCGAAGCTATACTTCATCGGCACTTCAAGTATATTGGCCTAATAACATACAAAAATTGCATAAGAACAGCATTTGTATATACAAAAAATCCGAGATATTAAAGCAATTAGACTTAAATAGTCTTAAATTTGTATTGTGGTATTTATATTTCCTGTCATTTCTTGTCTTTTCTCAATAAATTTTCGTATTTTTGCACTCGGATTGTATAGCCAGACCGCAGTTGTCGCTGTAAGACGAGTTCTTTCATGATAACCGAGTCGGCAGCCTACGCCGTGCTGAGTGTAGTGAAGTCAACCATGACATATCTATACGAAAGCGGGCTTTGGGTGGGAAGACAATCCAGACATAATGGAAGGCGTTTATCGACGCTGTGTTTAAGACGGACCGAAATCTAGCAAATTCACGGTAATATTATTGTCTTGAACGTGGTCAACGGTAGATGTCCCGGGTGTGATTATATCAATCCCGTGGAGACCTTGTAAGCATAGATTGTACCCTTTCGGGCGCAGTCAAATGTGTTATATAGGTCTCTTTACGGACATGATTTTCATATCGGCGTGGGCTCTGACGTTGTCTGTTCGACAATAATAGGCAATTGCTAGAGCCTCGGTTCGTGGAATAGACAACAGGACGATTCCACGCTTTTTTTCTGTCGCAATTTAACGGATTTCTGTCTAGAAAAAAGTTAGCACCGATATGAAAGTCGATGAATGGACATCAGAAGATGTGCACACCCCAGGAGGTGGTGAATTCCCTCCTTGCGCTGGACTTACCTCCAACGCCCTCCCCGAAGCTCAAAGCACTGTTTCCGCTGAGAGTTCACAAACAGGGGTGTCCACCAGAAGTGTCCATATATTAAGTAAATCTAAAGTACAAAAGGAGGAAGAGATTCCTCATTGGTATGCTTTACGCACCACCTATGGTAGAGAGAAAAAAGCATACGACTACATGACAGCCAAAGGTGTCACGGCTTTCTATCCTACTACAGATACTGTAAAACTTATAAAAGGTAAGCGCAAAGTTGTTACCGAGTCACGTTTACCAAACATCTTCTTCGCCTACGGTACCGAAGAACAACTCAAATCTTTCGTTTACGACAACGTAAACCTCCCATTCCTTCGTTTTTATTATCGCCACATCCATATTGGGCGTAGAATTGCTAAAACTCCATTGATAGTTCCCAACTATCAGATGGAAAGTCTAAAAATCATCTGTGCAGTCGATGCGGACAATACCATCGTGTCATTAGGTGAAGTGCCTAAGTTCGAGAAAGGACAGTTGGTAAAGGTTATTGATGGTGCGTTTAAGGGAGTGATTGGCAGAGTCGCAAGATGGCAGGGACAGCAAAGAGTTGGAGTGGTTGTGGACGAATTGGTAACTGTAGTTACAGCGTATATACCGAGTGCATTTCTAATGTCTATTTAATTTCTTCGATTCCAATGGAATTACTAGTAAAAATAAATAAAAAGTTAGAGCAACGTAGAGCTATTTTGAATACAATCATTCAAAATGTTGGAATTCAAAATAAAATATTAAAATCTGCACAAATCTTGGCTGAATGCCTAAAACTCGGAGGAAAAATAATCACAGCTGGAAATGGTGGTTCAGCTTCTCAATCAGAACATTTTTCCTCAGAAATGATGGGGCGTTTAAAAAATAGCAGAACACCTTTTCCCTCATTATCGTTGAGTTCCAATGCATCTCTATTAACTTGTATAGGAAATGATTTTGGATTTGAAAGAATTTTCTCTCGGCAAATAGAAGGCATTGGTACAACGAAAGATGTGTTTATTGCATTTACAACATCATGTAAATCAAGGAATATCATAGAAGCATTGAATGTGTGTAAGAATTCTAATATAAAATCAATAGTTTTCACAGGACAATGCGTACATGATATTGATTTGTTAGCAGAAGAAATAATAATGATTCCAAGCAATGATGTACAGATTATCCAAGAGTGCCATGATATCATATCTCATATAGTGTGTGAACTGGTAGAGGAAATAGTAGATTTAAAAACAGTCAATGAGTGGGAGCAAATAAAAAATGAATTCAAAAATGGTTATAAGTTCCTTATACTTGATCGTGATGGCGTTGTCAATATAACAAAACCCAATGGCTATATTTCATCTTTTTCTGAGTTTGTTTTTACTGATGGCTTTAAATCTAACATTAAATTACTCTCGGAATGTTTTGATAGGATTTTCATAACAACGAATCAAGCAGGAATAGGAAAAGGTATTATGACCGAGAATGAATTGTTAACATTACATGAATGTATGTTGAGTGAAATCAAGAAGCTTGGGGGGTCTATAGATAAAGTCTATTACAGTAAAGGTATAGACGATACGGACAAAACAAGAAAACCTAATACAGGAATGGCAGAAAACATAAAAAGAGATTTTCCTGATATTGATTTTTCAAAAACAATTGTTGTTGGAGATTCCTTTGCAGATAGATTATTCGCTAATAGAATTAATGCTAAATTCATACTTGTTCAATAATATGGATACCGGAGAATTACAAATGAAAACTATTGTTATTGGCGATCTCATGTTAGACAAATATGTTTTTGGTATAGTCGAAAGAGTCTCGCCTGAATCAGGTTGCCCTATTTTGAAACAAACTACATGCGAATATCAATTAGGAGGAGCTGCAAATGTTGCAAAACAACTAAAAAGGTTAGGAGCTAATGTAATTTTGTTTGGAATAATTGGAAACGATGAAAATGGTAAAATGTTTAAGAAAATACTAAAGCAAGAAGGTCTAGAGGTCGATTTTTTATCAACATATAATACAGATACCACGTGCAAAACAAGATTCGTAAATGGCCTTCATCAGCAAATGTTTCGTACAGATCGAGAAACTTTTGTGTCCTATAGTGACGAAGATAGATATAAAATTATGAATTATCTGACTCGGAACCAAATATGCAACATTGTAATATCTGATTATAATAAAGGCGTTATTACCACGCAAATGTGTCAAGACATTATCCGTTATGGACAAAGAAATGGCATTAATGTCATTATAGATATCAAGGAGAATGACTTGAAAAAATATAAAGGAGCAACTATTGTTAAAGGCAACAAAAAGGAAATACATAAACTTTTAGATAAATTGTCTGAAATATGGATTAGTGATAGTTCTTTACAAAAATTAAGAAGTGTATTAAATACAGAGCGATTAATTATGACGTGTGGTGAAGAAGGTATCATTGCTGTTGATGAAAAAAATAATATCATAAAACATAGCTGCCAAAAGCATCTCGTTTTTGATGTTACTGGAGCTGGAGATATAGTAACAGCATATATTTCTTATTTATCCAAGTATAAAGACATGTCATTTGATAGAATTTTATACTTTGCCAATAAAGCTGCGAATATTAAGGTTGGGCGTTTTGGAAATTCTATTGTAGAATTAGACGAAGTTCTAAATGGGTACATAAAAGTATTGAATGTACATGAAATTATCAAGAAGACAAAAGGAAAGAAAGTTGTCTTTACAAATGGATGTTTCGATGTTATTCACGCAGGGCATATAGACTTATTGCAAAAGGCAAAAGAAAAAGGTGATATTCTTGTTGTAGGATTAAACTCAGACTCTTCCATAAGAAGATTAAAAGGTAATAGTCGCCCAGTTAATACACTTAATCAAAGAATAAAAGTATTGTCTTCAATCCAATATATTGACTATATAGTTGTCTTTGACGATGATACTCCATTGCAACTTATAGAAGCAATAAAACCAAATGTGTTGGTAAAAGGCGGAGATTATAAATTTAAAGAGATTATAGGAGCTGATTTTGTCACAAAAAATGGAGGACAGGTTTTTAGCATCCCATTTGTATATAACCTATCATCAACAAAAATAATAGATAAAATAAAACTATGATTATTGTAACAGGTGCTACAGGTTTTATAGGTTCAAATTTGCTTGCAGAATTAGAGCTAAGACAATATAAAGGTCTTGTTGCCGTTGACTCATTCGGGGTTGAAGATAAATGGAGGAATATATCAAAACGTATATTCCCATATCTTGTTTCCCCTCAAGATATAGATTCATTTATAGAATCTAATGTTCAAAAAATAAAAGCCATTATTCATCTTGGAGGTATTTCCTCTACTACAGAAAATAATGTAGATTCTATTGTTGAAAATAACATCAAATTAACGATTAGATTGTATGAGTTTTGTAAAAATAATCACATTCGATTCATATATGCATCTTCTGCTTCTACCTATGGAGATGGGGGAAAAGGATATATAGATTCTGATGACATAGAATACTTAAATCAGCTATCTCCATTAAATCCATATGCATGGAGTAAAAATTATGTCGACAAATATATTTCATATGATAGATATGTGAATAAAAACAAATCATTATCAGTTGGATTGAAATTTTTCAACGTGTATGGACCTAACGAATATCACAAAGGTTTACAAGCAAGCGTTATATTTCATTTTTTCTTGCAGATGCTCCAAAACAATACTGTAAACTTATTCAAATCTAATTGCGCAGATTTCAAAGACGGACAACAAAAAAGAGACTTTGTATACGTTAGAGATTGTGTAGATGTCATTATTTGGATGCTGGAACATCAGGAAATTATAGGACTCTTCAATGTAGGAACAGGATGTGCAAGTAGCTTTTTGGAAGTCGTAGAATCAATTAAAAAAGCCTGTCATATAGAATGTAAAATCCATTATATAGATATGCCCGAGAAACTTAAAAAACATTACCAAAATTTCACAGAGGCTAATTTGACGAAGTTAAGATCGGTTGGTTATACAAAAGAGTTTACTTCGTTAGAAGCTGGCATATCTCAATATGTAAATGAATTTTTAAACAAAAAAAATAAAAGATATGAGCCGAATTATATTTAATGTCGCAGCAAAGTGTGATAGAGCAGGGCGAGCTCAAAATCAAGATAACTATTGGATATGTCCAGACTTATCTCTTTTGAATTCAGACTCGAGTCCCAAAATAGGAAACGATACAGACATAGAATTGTCTGAAAAAGGAACGCTTCTTGTTGTAGCAGATGGCATGGGAGGAATGAACGCTGGTGAAATCGCATCTATGCTTGTCGTTGAAAGTATAAAGAAACATTTTTCTAGTGTTCCTAACGAAATATTAAGCAACGAAGTTGACATTTTGGATTTTATCAAGGAGTCAATCATCGACGCAGATAATTCAATTAAGCAATATGCAAAAGAACACAAAGAAGCTGAAGGACTAGGTAGTACTATTGTTCTACTATGGCTATTAAATGGTAAAGCATATTGCGGATGGTGTGGTGATAGCAGAATATACAGATTCAATCCAAATAATGAGTTAGTTCGTCTATCTCATGACCACTCTTATGTACAATCTTTAGTTGATGAAGGCAAAATATCAGAAGAAGAAGCGTTCAATCATCCAGATGGCAATATTATAACGAAATCACTTGGAGATAATGGTGAAACTGCAACTCCAGAATTGCGAGTATATGATATTTACCAACGTGATGTATTTATTCTTTGCAGTGATGGGTTATGTGGATTACTCACAGATTCTGAGATAAACGAGACTGTTGAGAGTACCTGTACCTCTTCTAAAGATTCATTAGAAGCATTGTGGAAAAAAGGACAAGCTACAGGTTGGACAGATAATGTAACTATAGATATATTATGTGTGTCCGATGGAGGCAAACCTGCAAAAGGTAGACCTGATGGATATCCGAGAGTGGTAAAAAAACAGAGCAAGAATAGAGACAAAAAAGTTCCTATTGTAAATAGTAAGGATTCTCTCAGTTCGAAAATTCTAAAGTCTCCTTACATCTATATTATCGGCATTGTTTCTATATGTGTTTTAGGGATAGTGTTGTACTTTTCTTTTGTAAAAACACAAACTGAAGGGAATTCTAATTTTGAATTTAATGTCGAAATTCCTAACAAAGAAACGGATGAAAGTGACACCAATATCAATGATGACTCTTCAAGCTCACATAGCAGTTCTCAGGCTAACAACAATCACCAAAATGGAAGAAATAGAGATCGTCGACGAAACCAAACAACAACTCATGGTGCAAGACAAACGAATACAGGAAGTTCAAATAACACTACTCAAAATCAAGGAACTCAAACACAAAACAATTCTCCTATAAATTCTGGGGTGATAAACCAACTTCCTCAAAATAATAATGGTCATAATACCAATATAGAACAGAGACCTTCAGTAGAATACACCCAGTTGTTTAATAATGTCCTAAACGATTACAATAAAGCAAAGAAAGCATGGGATATTATAAAACAGCAAAAATACAAGACTCGTAGATTAGAAAATATGGTTCTTGATTTTACTGATAATATCAATAAGAATATAGCAGCCTTAGAAAGGGATAAAGCGAACTATAACGCACTTAAAGAAAAGAATAGAATAAAAGACTTCAAGAAACTTTATGGCGAAATTAAACACGATTGGAGGAAGTATGATTATCAACCACCTATACAAGGTGGTGGTAATGAAATGGGGAGTCAAGAGTATTTATAGCTAAAAATAGTAAACAATTAAAATATAAATATGTCAGAAAAAAAAGCAATACACAAATTCAAAGCTGGAGATGTCTTTGATGAAAGATATATATTAGAGAAACTCATGGGTTCAGGTGGTTTCGCTGATGTGTGGAAAGCTAAGGATAAAGATACAAATTCATCCATCGCATTAAAGATATATACTAATCTTGATGATGATGGAATTAATGATTTGGCCTCAGAGTATACTCGTATGCAGAACTTAAACCATACAAATATACTTAAAGCTGATTATTTTGCGAGATGGGGGAATATTCCATATCTTGTAATGAAAGTATGTGAAGGGGGAAGTCTTAGTAAAAAAGTTGGCTGCATTGATGATACAGAACTTATGCATGTCGTCCAAGATATAGCTGAAGGATTAACTTATTTGCATCAAAATAAGATTGTACACCAAGACATTAAACCTGCCAATATTCTTGTTGATACACGGGGAGACAAACCCATATATGTTTTAAGTGATTTTGGTATTAGTAGTAAAACTAAAACTCGCCTAAGCCATAGTGTTAATATCAATAGTAAAAATCAAGGGACAAGTATGACGGAAGCATACGCTCCACCTGAAAAATTCAGTTCAAAACGAGAAGATCGTAAACCAGACAGAAAAGGGGATATTTTTTCTTGAGTTCAACTTATAAATGCAACTTTTTGGGTGCGGATAATAAGCAATAAAA
>ERZ826396.529-NODE-529-length-54733-cov-14.727367_pt1 | contig 54733 bp, 78 predicted proteins | sample MGYA00519926_ERZ826396 | MGnify/ENA primary metagenome ERZ826396 (study PRJEB31778, sample SAMEA3449230) | human gut metagenome | biome: human gut; feature: human-associated habitat; material: faeces | place: United Kingdom | collected 2010/2012 ... | reverse complement strand
TTTCTGCGCGAAAAGTGGTAAGTTTTCCATAAAATGTGGTAGAGCCGGAAAGGTTTGGTTTCCAGTTCAAGATTTGTTTTTTGATTTCCGTTTTGGAATAACGGTAAAGATCGGCTTTTTCCTCCGGCTTATTGCCCGGGTTCAGCAGTCCGAAAAGGGTATCCTCCCCTTCGTCGCCGGGATTGCCAATTTTATTTTTTGTTTCCATTGTTGTCTGCTGTACTTCCAGCAGCGTGTCCTGCTTTGCTACATATATTTTTTCACCCATTTTGCACCTCCAATAAATATAGTCCCACATCATCTACCCCCAGGATGAAGATTTGTGTCCCGTCATCCGATACGATCTTCACCACAGGTGCCGGAAGCATCCCCTCCGGGATTTTCCCATCTTTCAGCACTGGAATCTGCTTATTTTCACTGCTTCCGCCGATGAATACTTCTTCGGAATCCGTGGTAAACGCGAACTCGCCAGTAGATAATGCAGGCAAATTGCTTTTCGCGCCTCTTTTTACTTGCATTTTCATAAGACCACCGCCTTAGAATGTGCCGCCGTCGATGGATATGAGCTGTAAGGCGCCGTTTTCGTCTACATTCATCCCTGTACCGGGTTTGATATGTCCAATCTGTGTGCCACTGGCTTTCATTTGCATGTGCGCCGCAGGAGCCGCTCCCACGTCCGTTGCCGTGGTACCATGGGGATTGCCTGTCCTCACCTGGCTATGGTCGTATGCTGTCTTACCTTTGTCACCAGGGTACGCCGTGGAAGATGTTTCCCCCAGTGCCAAATCGGAACCGATGGGAACATAACCACTGCCGCCCCAACGGTATGTCTGGTTGGTGTCATTGGCAATGTAAATGACGCCATCTTCACCCGTTCCAGGAAACGCCTCTCGATTGTCAAACTCCCGCACATCGTCAACAAATCCCGGAAGCTGTGATGCAGGCACTTTTCCGCTGCTATCCAGAGAAGCCACACCATCCGCAGTTCCTTTTTGCGTCATTGGGATCGCGCCCACCTGATCCGCGCTGATGGGTGGCAGGTCAGAAAATCCAAGTTTACCGCCGCCTGTCACCTGTCCTTTGTTGTTGACCTGCACCTTCGTATACTCTCCGCCAACGCCCGGCAGGTTTGGCAGTGTCGTATTCAGAACCACTGCTGTGGTACCGTCAAAAGATACCTCTGGTGCCGTAATGTCACCAGTGATGGAAAAGTTCTGTGGCGTTTTCAATTTACTTGCTGTATCGGCTGTGCCGCCAGTAGGATTGATATGCACATTCCCGGCAGTAGTACCTACATACACATTCCCAGTATCCAGAGCCACAGCAAGTTCCCCTTCATCCAGAACAAGACGACTAACAGTTTCCTGCAATCCGCGTCTGATTTGAATTTTCATTTATTCCACTCACCTCCTTACACGTTTCCGTCAATGTTCAAATTTCTATGAGCATCTGGGTTGACTTCGTGTTCTGCCAGTGTTTCCCCACCGGAAGCTGGAATCGCATTTCCGTCAATCACCATTTCATCATGGGCGGCAGCATCGGCATTATGCCTTGCCACAAGAGCCGCTTCGTCAAGCTTCTCAAAGAACAGACCGCCGCTGTCAATGCCAAAGAAATACTTGTCACCTGTGCTGGAATCTGTGATCAATACCGCATTGTCTACATAGGCAAAAATGTCTGTTTCCTTACCATTGGGGTCATATATGGACTTCTGCATATCCGCTGCCCCAATGGCGATTACCTTTCTGTCTACATAGTCCACAGTAGCCGGATTGAATTTGTTTGTGGGGAAATATTCCTCCTCGTTGTCCTTGAACAGGATGTTGTCTATAAACGCCTGCGTAAATTTATCCAGCAAATTCTTGTTGGCATGGGTATGTCTGTCACGGGTAGCCAGTGCCAGATTTTCTTTGCTGTTGTCATCAAAGTTATTGTCGGAAAGGACCTTGTACTCACTTTGACTGCCTGTCTTGTATGCCTTGTCCACCTTTTTGTCCAGTGCTTCCTTTGTGGCAGTGGAAATAGGCTTTTCCGCGTCACTGGTCAAGTCCACATTTGCAAATGCCTCCACAAATTTATTGAAAAAAGGTACAACGACCTCTTTTACCAACTGGTCAAAAACGGCTTTGGCTTCGGCTTCCGGCAGCTCCATGGGGTTCGGCTGGGGAGAAACCCCCTTGCCTGCCATGTCCTTTTCCGTGATTTTATAATCATCAACGTTCAATATTCCTCACCCCTTATACTTTCCGCTCTCGGTGTATTCCAGAGCTACTTTGTAAATGCCAAATGGCTCATTGTATGCCTCGTTTCGTAGGGAAAATCTGGCTTTGTCTACCTTTTTGACCTTGATTTTCTTTCCTACGGTCCTTGGCGTGTTATCACTGGAAAAGTTGATGCGCTCCCAGTTGATGTACGTAAAATCGAAGTAGCAAGCCTTTGCGCCACTGTCAAAGAGCAGGGACCAAATGCCCTTTCGCTGTACCCACACTTCTACTCTGGTAGCAATTGCCGCCGCCAGCACCACGGAGAAATACCGGAAAGTTTTATTTTCGTAAAAACGCTCACCGGAAAGGTCTGGAATATCCCACCTTGCCTTGATGGGCGCCCCTACGTCGTTATAGCTTTTCTGGCTGGTAACATTATCGTAGAATCGGAAAATATCTCCGTCTACGGTACCAAAACAAAGCCGTCCTTCCACGTCCTCCCACATGACGCGGGCAGGCACGTTTTCCCAGTAGTAACACTCATACTGGTACGAACTGTAAGGGGTGTTTCGCTCGTAGGACTTTTGCAGCCCATCCAAGAGGTAGACCCTGCCTGTCCCCATGGACAACAGATAGAAGTCACGCCAAACGAAGGCAAAGGCATCTGCCAGCTTTTCTTCCGCTGTCAACGCCTCGTTGATGTAAAAACTTCTGTTCTGGGAGTATTTTTCGCCCGTAATGTCCGCAGCCGTAATAGCCATGACGCCTAAGTCTGTCAAAAAAAGTGGATCGCTTCCAAGGTATCCAAAACCATATTTTCCCAATGCCCCTCGACCCATAAGGGAACCAATAATGGGAAAGGTGGGTTTGTCCTCTACCAGCTCCCCTTTTCGCAGAATGATGTTTCGCCCTTCTTCCGCCTCGCTTTTGTGTGCAGCAAGTCTGTCATTGATAACGCTGTACCCCACGATAGCACTGCCGTCCTGCCCCAGCACCGAATACCACAGATCCCCGAAATAAAAACCATCGTTGATCTGGCAGTACCAGTCCTGATTTACGAAATCTGGATTTCCGCTGACGAACATCCTGTCAATGGCACCGTTGACGCCAAAGAGCGTCATGATGTTGCATTTATTGATTTTGTCAGCATAGCCCTTTCTTGTTTTCGCCGCTGTGATTTCCACGTTATCCATCCCTTTTACGGGACTTTCCCCGGGGGCGGTATTGAATGTTACCTTTCCTGCCTTTCTGTCAACAGAAAAGTCTGTGCCTTCTTTCAGGTCTTTCCATTCTCCGTCTTTCACCAGTTGGCGTATCTGCAACTTATCTGCATCCAGATTATCAGTCGTCATCTGATAGATTTTATCATCGGCGGTACCCAGAAAACTTTCCTTGAATTTCTTCCCAATCAGGTTGATGGGTTCCAGTGTGGTACCGCCGCCGGTGGGCTTTCTGGAAATGATGATGGTGGGAACGTAGGCTTTTTCTTCCAACGTCACCACCTTCCATTCTTTCTCCGGCTCTTCACCCTCTGCGGGCGTTTGACCTTCTTTTTCAAACTCGCCGTAACAAAGGGCTTTTTTCCCATCAAAGAGAAATAATTTCCCGTTGAACTGCCGCCCTACACTTCTGGTATCTGCCATACCTTCATACAGCTGTGTGTCATCGCTGGATAAATTCTGCAAAAACAGCTTATCACCAGCATGGATGACGGTTCTGTCGTTTAGCCGGAAAACGCCGTTGATCTGTCCATCGTAGTGTTTCAGCTTTTCATACCCCTGCCGCTTCCGCACCTTGCCGGGGATATCCCGCATCATGTTTGGTGCTTCTGGACTGCGGTACTTGCTCACCACAGTAGGCGAGCTGTTCAAGTCAACCCCGCGAAATTCTTCGATGATCTCAACGCCTCGCGGTGCCGGACTTGGTACATCAAATGCCATAATCAACACCACCCCGTCGTCGAAGTCCATGTACCGGTACTTCCGAAGCTGTCCGCCTTGCCGCTGCTTTCTTTCAACATGGACAGCCAAGTCAAAAATTCATTCATGTAAATCTGTGCAAGAGAAATATCATCCTCTTTGTACAGCTGACCAGCCATGTAAACAGCAATTTTATTTGTCACGTCTGGCGGCAGGTCGATGACAGTTTCTTTCGGTGTATCCTTGGTGATTTCCATTGGATACGCACTGTAAGTCACACGCCATGTGCCTGTGATATTCTTGGGAATCAGCAATATCTTATTGCCCTCCGTCTGAATATTACGAGCGATGCCGTAACTCTCCCCATCTGTGTAGGTGATATAGCCGCCATACATGGTATAAAAATCATCAAAAACACTGGAAAGGTCATAGGCGTTAAAGGAACCGGCGGAAAAGGTGGGCGCCGTTGGATGGTCGCCCCCCTGTACAATTTCACCGGTTTTTTTGAAGTAGTAAGCCTCTGTACAAAGCAACGTGAGCGCTTCATTGACAGCACCGGGCATGGCATTGATATAAGGTCCCGTGCTGTCATCTACCACTAAGTCAGCTCCCTGCAGTTCAAACATTTTTTGCAGTGTAATTACTTGCAGTTCTTCCCACGTCATGCTCATGCCCATCACCTCACGCTGTCAGCACTGTACCGGCGGAGATGCCTGCACCGCAGATGCACAGACCGCGCCAGTTGTTGAAGCCCAGACCATAACGGGCATAACCCTTGAACACTTCGTCGTCTGTGTTCTGGTCTGTGTATCTTGTCACGGTCAAAGGAACCCTGTCGATGAAAGGCAGACACATATAATCCTGCAGGAATTTGCTGTCCGCCAGAATTACATAGTCACTGCCACCAATCTGTTTGTCCATGTAAGGCCAAATCAGGATATTCCACAGACCCAGCTGGAAGTTCATGGCATTTTTGTTGCTTTCGGGGTCCAGCTCACTGCCAACGGCAGCAAATACCGCTCTTTTCAGTTTCGCGCTGTTGGGAATGATGATGGTGTCAGGCGCCACATTCAGCAGGTTGCCGTCATCATCACAAAAATCCTGCATTTTTTCCTGCAGCTGATCCAGAATAGACTGGCTGAACTCCGCCTTGAACATGTTGGACTGTTTGAATTTCGCGCCCTGTGTTTTAGAAGGATGTTCCACAGAAAACAGGGGCTTGCCGTCTGCACATGTGGCATCGTATGTTTTGCCAGCAAATGTGACTTTAGCCTGTGTCGCACCGGACAGCATACGGGCAGCATAAGCCTCACGGCCTCTGCCATAACTGGAGGTGAACTGGTTGGCTTTGCTCTTGATTTTGCCAATCTTCATGTCGTCCATCATTTCTTTTGTGACAACGAATTTGTTTTTCCACACACGAGGAGCAATGGTTTTGTCAAAGCCCTCCTGCATTTCGCTCTGGGGTGTTGCGCCGCCTTCGCCCACATCCTGGAAATTACCCAGGGCAGTTTCAATGGTATAGTTTTCTGCCCAGTTTTTGGATGTGTCCATGTAATAAATCTTGTCGATAAGACTTTTCTGCTGGAAGGCTTCCACGTTGGAATTGATGATGGCTTTGATTGGGGCAAGTCTTTTGCCGATCAAACCATTATTCAGTCCACTGCCTTCGGAAAAAATAATACCGCTCATATTCTCATCTCCTCTTTCTCATCTCGTCTTTTCTCGTCTTGTCTGTTTATTTGCTCACATTAGGGACCGCCTGCGGGGTCTTTGAAGCTCCAAACAAAGCGACCAATAGCAGTTCCTTTGGCTTCGTCCACGCTTTCCACCAAGAATACGCCGTTTGTCGCTGTGGCTGTTACCTGCAGAGCATCCGTATGCAGCGTAACTTTTGTACCCACAGTAGGCTTTGCCTGATAAGGCGCTTCGTATCTGGTACTTTCCATGACTGCCCCAACGGGATACAGTCCATCTTCGTTTGCGGGACCACGGCAAATATACTGCGGTCTGTCTGTTGCTGCGCATTTTTCCAAGCCAGTATCCTTGTAAGTCAGCGCTTCACCAATAGCAATGGCTTCCAAATTTTTACCAGGCAGATACATCAGCACTTCCGTATCTGCCACATTTGCGTTGTGGATTTTAAACATGTTCTATCCCTCCTTTTTACTGATTCTTTCGCCACATTTCCTGCAGCTGTGCATCGGACATATTAGGGAAAAACGCCTTATATGCGGCAAGTTCTTCCGCGTCCATCATTTTTTCATTGCTGGCACGTCCTTTGGGCTGTGACAGGTGGCTTTTGTTTACCGCATCATTATGTGCCTGCTGTTTTGCAGCCTTCGCACGGTTAGTGGCGATACTGTCGGCAAATGCCGCGCTGTATGCCTGCTCCAAAGGCACGCCGCGCCGCCAGTATTCAAGTGCCTGTCTGCCTTCGGCTGTTTTGCCCAAATCAGCAAGCGATTTCACGCCGCAGTCAGGGTGTTTCGCGTTCAACCTCTGCAAGGAATCCCGTGTAAAATTTTCTGTTTCCATGGCTTCCTGCTGCTGACGGTATGCCTCTGCCTGTGCTGTAGCTCTTTGAGCTTCTTTTACTGCCGGATGCTCTGCAATGAGCTTGTCAATGACGCTTTTGTCCAGTCCTGCCCCTTCCAGCTGACTTTTCAGCTGTTCCTCTGCATATCTTGTCTGGTACGCTTCCAGCTCTGCCGCCGTTGTGATGGGTTTTCCCGTATAGGGGTCAACCTGTCCGGCAAACTGCTGTCTGATAAAATCATTGACCGCCTGCTGTTTCTCCTGGGCGATTCTTTGCTGCACCTGTTCCATGGTGAATGTCTGGGGCGGTGCCGGTTCTTCTTTGGTTTCCGGGGGAACATCTTCCTCCGTAGATGCTGGATCACCTCCGCCGTTTGCAGGGGCGGCGCCCTCGTCGTCCTCTGCGGTGTAATCGTCACCCCAAAGGTCTTTTAACATTTCATCAAATTCCCCATCTTCATGGGTTTCCTGGGGTTCCTGCGTCCCCATGTTGTCCAATTCCATGTCCATGCTGATTTCCTCCTTACTTGCCACTTCTCAGGTCTGTACCTGTCTGCTTCTGGGGCTTTTTGCCGCCTGTGTTGGCTTTGATAGCCTTCACTTCCTGCGCCCCATGATGACCAATGTTCAGATTTGCACTTGCACTACGTTTCATGCCTCTCACCTCCTTCCACGAAAAAAGGACATCCCTTCTACGCTGATTCAAAAGAAATTATTTTCTTTTGAATACAGCCATCGCATTTCCCATTCAGAAATCAACAAAAGAAACAATGTTTTCTAAATGGGAACCTGCTTGGGTCTGTCCTTACTTGATAGGTATTAACAGTGTGCCAATTTCCTTACCGTTATTGGGGCAGGCAGGATTTCTGCACACAAAATGCTGATTATAATATGCTTTGGTTTCAGTATCGGGGCTTTCATCCCCCTCAAATACCACCTCTGTACTGTCGATATAGGCATCTACGCCACATGCGTTACATTTCACCTGTCACACCTCCCATGGGCTGTTCCATCTGCTGTGGAGCCATTCCCGCAGGGTTCATTTGCTGCTGCATCATGGCTTGCTGCATTTCCATCTGCTGACGCATCTGCTGTTCCTGCATTTCTTCCAGCTGCTTTTTGGTTTCTTCTGCCATGGGATAATGCAGTTTTGCCATCATAGACCAGAAAAGCAAAAGGGTCTGTATGCTTTTAGGGTCGCCAAAAGTACCATTTTGGAAATTCTGACGTGTTTCCTGCCACATTGCCTCCCTGTTGGACGCCAGAGCCGATGACGTGTCAACGCTGAAAAGAAAATCGTCTTTCCAGTACCATTCCCCGGCGTCATCTTGTGCCAGAAAATCATACTTGTTGAATGTGCTGTACTCTGTGGTACCGTCCAGCTTATCATGCCGCACTGTCCGCTGTTCGTCTGTATAAGCAAGCAGGAATTTAAACATGACCTGATACAAGTCCGCAAACATAGAATTTTTCATGATGCGTTTGCTTTCCAATCTTCCGGCAGACTGGGCAACGGCAATCTGTTTTGCCGTACCGCTGGTGGCGGTCCTGTCCTGTCTGCCCATGTAAGAATCTGTGATACCTAACAGCCTTTGGGCTGCCTGGTAGCTCTGTTCCGCCACTGCCATATCTCCGCTGGTATCTACCTGCAGGTTGACCACCCGCACCATATTTGCCTCTGACGGTTTTTCCACGTTTACGACTTTTAACTGCCTGTCTGACTGTTCCAGCTTGGTACTTTCGTTTTTAATCAGGATACTGCCGCCTTTGTCCAGCTTTTCCTGTACGCGGGTATCACATTTTTTGATAGCGTTTTGCTGGTCTTGGATTTTAGATACGTCAGAATCACCCAAGACCTTCCCCCAACTGGACACATTGCGCCGTAATACAATGGGATAACAGTCCGGCTTGTAGTATGGGATTTTTGTTTGTACAGAAACTTCTTCGGGGATTGCCTCCATAGCCTCTCCCGTAAAGGGATCAATGATGATTTCCTGCATCCCCTCCATGGGCAGCTGGTATTCTGTGGTATATGCAGGAATGATACTGCCGTCACTGCGTTCAATGTCCTCAAAGAGTGCAAATGTGTCCTCTGCTTTTCTCTCATACTTCTTGCTTCCGCAGTATTCGCAAATATCGCCTTCCATGACCTCCCCACACTTGGAGCATCTTGTCAGCATGCGCGCCTGATAATCTTCCAGATATTCCAATTCCACGTCATTGACCCATACATACCGACCGATACCGCCCTTTTTGTTCCGGAAATATGCAAAATTTACGGTTACAACGTCATCGGCTGTGGTGGTGCCGCCGCGGCTTTCAGGGCTTTCCTCCCCTTCGGCGGATACGTCAATGCCATACTGTTCTTTGACATGGTCTTTGGTCATGGCCATTCGGATAAAAATATAGTCCATGTCCTCAATCTCATTGACGCCTGCCTGCGGGATCACCTGTTTTGGATGCAGCAGCGTTACCGTCAGTTCCCCCATGGTGGTCTGTGTGTGTCTGTCAGCGTCCCATTCTACCAGATAAAAGTCCCCACCCTGTACGGGTGTTGTCCGCTCGTCCAGATCGTTCATTTTCTCGAAGGGCAAACGGTCTGTTTCGTTCCGCAGAAAGTCCTCAATGGTAGTCGCCAGTGGTTCGTCAACCTCATTTCTGGCTGTTACCTTTGGCATGGGAATAGAACTGTCCACCTGTGCTTCCACCAATTCAGCCACGATGTTTCTTACCATGGACGCCGCCTCTACCGGACCATTTACCACCGTCCCCACCTTTGGACGGATGGAACGGCTCCCCATGTATAGGTTGTTCATTTTGTCCATTTCGTCCAAAATCGGCTGATATGCTGTCAAGTTCCGCTGCATCCGGTCTTGCCACTTTTTCAGCCGGTTTTGCTGTCCTTTTTCCATGGTCTTTTCCTCCTTTCCGTCAAATTTCCATTAAAAATGCAGCCCATTAATGGCTGCATCCTTTCTTTGCTGGTCAATACCAATATATCTTCTTGTGATACTGGGGTCCTCATGCCCCAGAATGTCCTGCACCATGGATATGTCCCCGCCGCTGTCTTTGTATAGCCAATATGCAAAGGTTTTTCGCATGGTATGACAGCTTACATGGTCGTTATAGCTGACAGCCTCCGCCGCCTCGTTCAGTATTTGCCAAGCCCTCACACGACTAATGGGGCGGTTTTCCTTTCCCCTGCTCCGGCGGAATACATATTCATAATCTTTTTTGCCTTGGAAAAAATGTTTAAATATTTTCTGCAAATGTGGGTTGATGGTCAGGCGTATGGTGTCCCCGGTCTTTTTCTCCGGTATTTCCACATAGTCCTTCCCGCGAAGGTCACGCACCCGATATTCCAAAAGGTCAGATATGCGCCGTCCTAAGTAAATGCCAGTCATAAATAGTACATAGTCCCGTTCATTCTTTTCCCATAAATACTCGGCAATGTCCGTAACGGCTCTTTTGTCCGTAATTGGCATAACAAAACGCATATCCTCACCCCCATTCAGTTAAACCACCTGATAACAGGCTCACCGGAATAGCCCTTAATCCAAATATACCAACAATACGCAACAGCGCTATCATTTCCCTTTGTCGGTTTCATACCATTTCTATAGCATCTAATTCGCGATGCAGAAACATATACAACTACTGGCGGATATTTCTTGAAAAATTCTTTTCTTTTCTTCCCTTCTAAAAACTGCAGTTTCAAAAACATTGCCACTTTTCTCCCATCTGGGATACTTTGTAATGACTTTTCGATAAATTCAACTGCCAGAGAATAAGGGGGATTCGTAATAATGTCCCCATCCCACTGCCCCATATCTGTATGGAGGAAATCAAAAGTTTTGTCATTTACGCCTCTGTCTATCAAATCAGAACTAAAAACACTATAACCATGGTTTTTCAAAACTTCGGTTATATGTCCTTCTCCGCAAGCTGGCTCCCATATTCTAGGGCAGAAATTTTCTAACTCCAAAAGCATTTCAACAGCTTGTGGGTCTGTGGCGTAATAATCAAGACTTGCCCTCTGTTTATGGGAATGGTTGGAACTACCCAATGTAGAATAAACCTTTAATCTATTTTTATTATCTTCTGTCATTTTACAGGCTCCCCCCATCTTTCCCGCAAATACGCCTTTGTTTTCGTATCTGCGTTCCGGTAGTCCTCCCACATGTCCGCAGTCCATTTTACTTTCTTCTTGGGCGTTCTTTCTGCTTCCATCTTGTGTTGTGTCCGGCTCTGCAGGGCAATACCTAACCCCATGAGTAAATCATCATGGGCGCCCTGTTCCGCCTCCGCCCGTCCTTTTTCGTTACGAATAAAGGTCAGTGCCTCCCGCAATGTTTCCACATCATGGATATAGTGCAGGAAATCCCTAAAATATGTCACCAACCCCGCAACAATCAGCGGACGTGTAACCGTTGTCGTGCGGAAACCGTATGTTTTCTGCATGGCTCCCGTGTAATTGTCCGGCACTTCCCGCTCGTAAATACGGGGATACCGCAGCCACTCCAAAACTTTGTTGGGGTGCGTGGAAAAATTGGCCTCAATGGCAATCAAAGCCGTATTATAGTACATCCCTAAGCAGTAGGCCTGCTCGGTGTACTCGTCCTCGTCATAAGTCCTCATAAGCCTTGCGACCTGTTCCCCGGTGCGGTTGTCCAGTACATGCAGGGTAAACCGGTCGGAACCATCCCCGGCAGTGTCCCCACCAATCACATAAGGAACACCGTCCTCCGGCTCTCTGTATATCTCAATTTCCCCATTTTCTTTTTCCACAAACTCCCTGTTTTTCAGTAGGATAAACGGTCCCGCCTGACTGTCTTTCACCGTCTTTTCATAAACAAAACAGCCACGCTTTACCACTGGCGAATTTTCCAGCAGATAATACAGCCGTTTACTGATTGCTTCCGTATCAAATACGCTTTCACCCGTTGCAATAAAGGCCTCCTCTGGTGTCGCTGGGTATTCCTGCTTAAACATGTTTATGTCGTTGTTACAGTTGTTGGCTATTTGCCAACGCCTCCACATGATCTGTTCACAGTCTAAACTGAAACGCTCCATGATGTCTTTTTCTTCCGCTGTCAGCTCCTCGCCGTGGTAGGGCTTGCGGTAAGTCTGCATTTCATACCATGGGAAAAACAGTGGTACAAAGTCTGTTTTACCTGCTACGGCATCATCCCACAATGTTTTGAAAGCGTTGAACCCGTTGGCGGTACTCTCATATACCACCATTGTCCCCGGCAGGGATGGAACCGCCTGCAAAATGCCTGCTAATGTGTCCAAAATATCTCCTGGCCAAAAGGCAACCTCAGAAGCGTGCAGCGTGGTAAGCGTATCAGAACGTCCCACACCTTTCCCGCCTGCGGTGGTGCATTTTATTTTACTACGCAACCCCGGGCGTTTTTCCTTCTTCTTCGGGTCTTTGGTAGGATTCTCGAAAATCAATTCTTTTGCATTGCTGGCTTTCATCATGGGGCGCATCTGCTCCGGCAGCCGTTCAAAGAATAACTTTGACATGTTAAAAAGGTTCGTTGTCGCCTCGTCCTTGTGGGTGATAATCATTGCATTATGTAAGAAATGCGTCGCGGTATCGTGAAAGATAAGCCCTTCTGTCAGCGTAGAAAACCCCATCTGGCGGGCTTTCAGGATAATAATTCTGACAGGCTTTCCCGCCTCCACCTGCTCCATGATTGCCCGGTATAGCTTTTCCTGGCTTTCGTTCAGTTTAAAAGGAACGATCTTCCCCTCTTTTGTTTTGATTTTCAAAAAACTTTCAATATATCTTTTCGGGTCTGTCAAAACGGAATATCCCATTTAATATACATCCCCTTCCGCCTCGGCAAGAATATCTTCCAAAGATTTCCCCGCCGTTTCGCCTGATCCGGCAGCAGCTTCCGCCAGCTTCGTTCTTTTGGTGTCGTTGGCAACTCTCTTTCTGTCCAGCTTCAGCCGTTCGGGGTCTGACTGCCATTCTTTGCTATCCTGATTCATTAAGAAAAATTTGATGGCCGTCACGTCTGCGGGTATATGCTGTTTTTCCATGACCTGTTCCAGTGCATCTTCCATGATGGGCTTTCCTCCGGCATCCAGCAGAACTTCCCCGTCTGCATCCCTGGCAACTCTCTTAACCTTGTAGTGTTTCGGCATGTCCACATCATACCCCAGACACCGCTGGAACAAGCTCCCCCTCACTTGGGCGATCTTCTCTGACTGTATCTTCTCCTGTTCGGTCTTGTACCTCTGACTTGCGCCATTGACTAAATCACGAATCAGGTTATTTTCTCTTTTCGCTTTTCGGAAAGTGCTGTAACCAATCCCCAGGGCGGCGGCAACTTCTCTTTCGGGTAACCCTCCCAAAATCCATTCTTCCACGCTCTTGGCGTTGCTCAAAATTTTTTCTTCTGTTGTCACCGTTTCACCACCTCCCCGGACGCTTTAGCGTAGCACAGCAGGCAAAAAAGTGCTAAAGTGCTACTTTTTACCCCATTTTTCTACTTACAAGAAACTTTTTCTCAATTTTGAGAATTTGTTCAAAATGCCGATTTTTATTGAAATATCAACGTTTTTCGGCTGTTTTTTCGTCATTATTTCGTATGCAAAACTTAGCAAATGGGGCTAAAAAAGTGCTAACCCCTTTTTACCCCTGTATAACGACGCATAAATAAAAAAGGACGGCAAAAAACTTAATTTCTCAAGCCCTGCCGCCCTTTTCAGTTTTTTGGTGTTTAGTTTACAAAAACATACATTGTGTTAATTTCCAAAATTCTGCCCCTTATAAGGATATTTTTCTTTTCCCCATCCGTTTATTTAACATTTTCTAAAAATGTCAAATAGGGGCGTTTTTGAAGAAATTCCATGCAAGAAAAAAGGGCAACCTGCATTTTAAAACAGATCACCCTTTTTTCATGATGGAAAATCAACAGTCATTTTCTGACGCTTTTATTATAGCACCAAAAAAGTCTCAAAAAGTCTCATTTTTGCTTTTTCAGTATCTTTTATACACATCTCCACGATTGTCAATGTTTTCGATCGTAATGATTTTTACAACCTCATCCACACGATATAGTATCCTGTAATTTCCAACACGCAGACGATATAAATCGTACCCCTTCATTTTCTTTATATCCGTTCCGCTCGGCAGCTTGTAAATCGCCTTGTATAACTGCAATCGCCTAGCCTTGTCCTGTTTCTCAAGGAATATTTGAGCCGCTTTTTCAAATTCAATCCTGTAAATCTGCATAGGTCAAACCTTCCTTTTTCAACATTTCATCCAGCGTGAGCGTCGTTCCATCATTGTCTTTTTGGGCTTGCGCCATCATGTCCAAATCCCATTGATCCGGCTCCATTTCTTCCATTTCCGGGATTGCGGCACCTTCCAAAATACCCATAATATAATAAATTTTGCTTTCCGGCACTCTGTCTAATAATAAATGTGCGTATTCTCTGTTACTCATGTTTCAACGCCTCCCGTTCTATTTTTTCATTTACAGCAGAAATTATGAAACTATTCAAGCTTTCTGCCCCTGTCGCCAATATTCTTTCTTTTGTTCCCTTTGGAAATCGTGTCAATACCTTATCATATCTTTCTTTTTCAAATTTTGCTGTTGCTCTTTTTTGCGCTTCTGAAACCGGCATGAAAATCCCTCCTTTTTATATCGTATCTATATATAAAATGATAGCGTTATATCATCCATTTGTCAATCCAATTTTATATATAGTAGCGTTATAAAAATCAACAAATTTTGTATATAGTAGCGTTATATTTTTGTTGATTTTTCCGTCTTGCGCTATATATCGTAGCGTTATATAATGAAGCCAGAAACAAACGAAACGATACACCGAAAGGAGCAAACAACCATGAAATTTAAAAACATCAAAAATTACTTAAATGAAAAAATTACAAACAGCTGGTACAAAAACGCCGAAATCGATTACGGCATCACAGGAAAATTTCTGGACTGCGAAGCAGTGGAAAACGATCTGTTAATCATCTGGGAAGAGATGGGAGAAAAACAAGAACTGATCATAGCAGATTTCACAGAATACACCCCCGAACAGATCTATAACATCTGGATGGAAATGGCATAAAAAAGCCCCTTAGGGGGCGTCTTCATAAGAAAACAAAGAAAGCCAAGACCCTTATTGTTACAAAGGATTTTGGCTTTCTTATTTTGTTCGGATTTTATTTGTAATGTTTTCTTAAGGGGAAATTGCTTTCAGGGCTTTTTCTTTTTCCTCACAGCCTGACTTGCTGTTACTTCCTCCCAATGCTTCCCGATCTTGTCCATGGCGCGTCGGTATTTTCGGAAGCACTGGGCGCGGCTGTATTTGCATTTGAAAACGATTTGCGTCCAGCTTAAACCCTGACCGCATCGCAGCATAACAAGCCGCCGTTCGTCCTCCGGCAGAACATCAAACAAGAGCCGATGGACACGAAAGCACTCTTTCCAGTGGCGCTGTATCTGCTTTTCACACATGGCCATTTCATGCCTGATTTCTTCGCGCCTCGCAGCCTCGCCCGCCACCTTGTCAGATACGCCGCCGCCTCCGTGGCCCTCTCCCATGCCGCCGCCCACCTTGATATTTTCCAGCTGATCCCGCAGCATCCGCAGCCGTTCCTGTTCTTCAATCATCTTCGCGGCATGACTCAAGGCACGCCGCACCGTCTGTTCCATCTCTTTTCTGTCCAAAGTCCCAAACACCTCCTAATCGCCCATGACATCCAGCGTCAGCTGATAACCATACAACTTTTCACATTTTTCTCTGGCCTCTCGCTCAATCCGCTCAATGCCACCCCTGTATTTTTCGTAAAAGGCAGCACCGCCGCCGGCCTCTTTGCGTTCTTCCTGCTCTGCCAATCGTAAACAGTTTCGGTATAGATTCAAAAGTGTTGCATCCCGGTTGATGGCTGCCATGTTTTTCAGCCACTCATACCGATCTGCCGCAGTTCGGATATTCTTTTCTGCCTCCGCCGCCTCGGCATAACGCTGGTTCATTTCCTCGTGAGGGTGAGCCTTCACAAAAGCCCGCATCCGTCGCAATTCTGCGATAGGCTCCGGCTGTTCTTCCTGTTTCATTTTTTCCGCCAATTCCTGCAGCATCATTCCCACGGTCCTTTCTCTTTCGTTTCATTCCACTTAGAAAAACTCCGAAAGCTGGTACATTCCTTTCGCCAAATCAAATCTACTGTACCCGTCGGGCCATTTCTGTTTTTGGCAAGTATCAGCTCCGCCTGATTTTTCCGTTCCGTATCAGGGAAATAGTATTCGTCACGGTACAAAAACATGACCACATCCGCGTCCTGCTCAATGGCGCCGGATTCTCGTAGGTCTGACAGCATGGGTCTGTGGTCTGCCCGCATTTCACACAACCTAGAAAGCTGTGATAATGCCATGACAGGACAGCTAAATTCACGGGCTATGTTTTTTAACCCAGCAGAAACCTTGCTCAATTCCTGATTTCTGTTTTCTCCTCTTGCCGCGATCAGCTGGATATAGTCAATGACAACAAAAGCCACTTCTTTTCCCCGGCTTTTCAGCCCATGCAGCACCTTCCGCATTTCCGTAACCGCCAGCCCCGGTCTGTCATCGATGATGATTTTTTCTGCCATTTGCTCAAATCTGCTGCCCTCTTTGGACAGGTTTTCCAGAAAATCAGCCCATTCCACGTTGTTTCCGCCATGGATGGAAAAGACCACGTTATTTGCACCCGTGTCACCGCAGTACAGACGGGAAACAATGCGTTTTTTGTCCATTTCCAGAGAAAAAAACACACATACCGCATTTTCCGGCAGCTTCCTTGCCACATTTCGCAGAAAATCCCCTGTAAGAGCTGTTTTCCCCATGGAAGGACGGGCGGCAAGGATCAGCAAATCCCCCTTGCACAGCCCACCAAGATACATGTCAACATCAACAAAACCACTGGAAAGCCCGTTCAGCTTGTTTCCGTTCTTCCGGCTGGCGTCTAACTCCTGCACATATCCGGCCATGATTTCCGCCGCGTTTTGGGGTACATCCCCTTTGACGTTGTCGCCTTTCAGCTCGTCCAAAAGACTGTATATAGCTTCCGCGTTTCCCTTGTTTGCTGCCTCTGTCAGTGCTTGTCCTTTGGCACCGCAGCGCCGCATCCAGCCCATTTCCTGTAAATCGGCTATGTATTTATTGGCATTGATGGTGGTACCCTCTGCCGTGGCAATCTGTGACAGGGTATCCATGCCCACTCTTTCCGCCGTCCCCTGCCGGTTCAGCTCCGCCGAAATCATAGGCAAATCAGGTACCATGTTTTTTTCTACCAGTGCCGCAATGGCACGAAAGACGTCCCTGTTCTGGGATAAATAAAAATCATCCTCTACCAGCATACCAGCCGCATTTCTAGCTGTTTCCACGTCCATGAGCATACAGCATAATAACGCCCGTTCTGTTGCAGCTGAATAAATCATACCGCGCCGCCTCCCATCATCCGCCGACGTTCTGCCAGTGGATCAGGCATATTTCCGGCAGGTGCCTTTGGTGCAGCTGCCTGTCGTAATGGTTTATACTCGTTTTTCCATCCTTCCCCGTTGAGCCATGTGGCAGGGTGCGGAATGTATGCACCGCCGTCCTTTCCCCATTCATGGCTGTTTTTGGCTCTTTCCAGCCCTTCCATGATTGCCGCGAATAATTCCGGCGTCACCTTCATTTTCTCCCAACGGGTACGGGCAGTTTTGACATTTTTCTTGTTTGGGTATGCCTTGTAAAAGATTTCAAAAGCTGCGGCAGCGTCGAACTCTGTTCCCACGTCCTCATTTTCTTTTTTCTTTTCTCTATTCTCTATTCTCTTTTCTCTATTCTCTATTCTCCCAGCCAAAATGTCCTCATTGTTCCCATTTGTTCCTTTTTGTTCTTCATTGTTCCCATTTGTTCCTTTTTGTTCCTCTGTATCGTCAATGGCATCTTCTCCACCACAAAACGCAGACAACATGGCAGAGATTTTTTCCCGTAATGCCGGGCTTTTCAGCGTGTCAAAGTCCTTTTTCAACGCCCGAAGCGTAGCCGTTCTTTTTGTCCAGTTTCTCTTTGGCCAATTCAGAAGAAATACTTCTTTCGTGGTTTCGTCCCAGATGATTTTGCCCACCTGCGCAAAATGGTCTAACAGCTTCAATACGGTTTCTTTGTTGTAGCCCAGTTCCACTGTAGACATGGTCAACGGAAAAACGTAAGCCCCTAATGTGTTTACTTTGCTGTTACTCATTAAATACAAATAGAAAAACTTCTGTTCCGGTGTCAGTTCGAGAATAAACTCGTCCTGCCAGTATCCTCTTTCAACTTTTGTAAAAACTTCCATCATGTTTTGTCACTCCTTCCAAAGATCATCCACGGAAACCCGCAAAACTTCCGCCATTTTTTCCAGCCTGGACTGTGGCGGACGTCTTTTGGCAAACAGCTCCATGTGCCGTACAGTGTTACTGTCCACCCCAAGTATCTCTCCCATTTTTTCCAGGGTAATGTTACGCTTCCTTCTCCACTTCCTGATGTTGTTTTCCATATCCTTTCACCCTTTTCAAACATCCATCCAATCCAGCTTCCTCCAAAGACTGTACGATCTTCGGGATCTGGTGTGCCATCCAGTCAACGATTTCTTCGTTTGCAGCCCATGAGTTTCCGGAAAGACCAGATTCAAACAAAAAGGCATGTACTACTTCATGTAGAAACACCTTATTTTCGTGTGCCATAACGTCTCCCACTGTCATATTGTCCACTGCCAAATCACAAACGACGATATGTTTCATACTGCTGTCACAGTATCCATCACACTCCCGTAATTTTTCATCTTGGTTGACACATTTATAAAAATATTTGTATTCTGTACCAAGTACATTGATTTTTCTTTCTTTGTTTTCAGCCATATTTTCCACCTCTTGTTTTCTTAAAAAATTTTCCAACTGTTCCATGCTGGAAAACACGCTTTTGTTTTCGTATGTATTTTCCATGCCTTACCTCCCGTATTCTTCCAGCATTTTTTGAAATAACTGCTTGTCCCCGCCGTTATCCGGATGCAGCAGCTTCACAAGCTGTCTGTATCTGTCTTTCCGTGCCTGGCCTTCCAGCCCACAGAAAAACACTTCTTTGTTTCCTCCGGAATATACTGTTTTTATATGCGGTTGTTTGCTGAATGTCCTCAATCTAATATTTTCAGTCTGTAACCTTATATTTTCCACTACATAGTATGAGATTTTTTGGTTTGCTTCTCTGTTTCTTTCAGTTGATTTTTTCAAAAGGTATAAACAAACCAAAAAACAAATAGTACCAGCAGTACCAATGGCAGAGGCATAGTAAAAAAAAGTGTTCAACCCTTCCATTTGCTCACACCCCATTCAGCCTGATTTTCTTATCAATGCCTAACTCCACAGCATTCTGGTGAATCAAATCTTCCCAAGTAAAAAGTCCGTCTAAAATACATTCGACTTTTTCATTAAACCTGTTTACAAATCTGTCTGCCCTGGACGGCCCGAAACCAAATTCATCATGCAGCGTGTGCAATGCCATAATGGTAACCGTGTCAATGGTCATTTCCTTGATAGCTACTGACGCCTTTTCCAGCTCCTTCTCCGTCATGGCAGTGTTGATGCCGTACTGATTGCGGAATTTGATTTCTTTTTCCAGCGCCTCCTGTCCGCCCTCTTTCACCAGTCGAAGGGCAAGCTGTAGACCGTCTGTCCGTCCGGCTTGATACGCTTTTAAGTCCATGTTGATTTTCCCCTTTCTGTATCATCAAATCTGATCTGATAACATCAATCAATCTTTTTATAAGACTTTCGTCTATTTCTTTTGGTCGTTCCGGCTTTGGAAACCCTTCCGCACTCTCTTTGTACTTCTGGCATACCCCCGCCAGCTGCACCATCTCCGCAGCGCCCCGCAGTGCTGCATCCTCTATCCGGCCAACATCTTCCAGTCCGATACCTTTTCTTTTGATTTCTCCCCATAAAAGACCCGTTTGCACTTCTATGTAGTCCAGTTCGGCTTTTGCTTCTTCTGTTTCCTCTTGGATATGTGCATAGCCTTCATGGGCGGATGCAAAGGGCGGATGCACCTCCGCCGCCCGCTCCTGTTCCAGCTTTGCCATTTCTCCCAAGGCAAAAATCAAACTGCGCATTTTCACACCTCCTAGAACGGTAAATCGTCATCTGCGATGCTTTCATCAACGGGATAGAATCCACTGTCCGCGGTCGGATATACCACAGACTGTGGCGCCGCCGGTGATGCCTGCGGTGCTGCTGGTGCCGCCTGCGGTGCTTCATTTTTTTCGCCTGCAAAATGGATTTCATCCGTGATGACTTCCGTTGACCAGTGGCGCTTACCTTCGGAATCATCCCAGCTCCGTACCTGCAGCCGCCCAACAATGGCAATCATTTGTCCTTTCTTTAAATATTTTTCAATAAACTCCGCAGCCTTGCGGTAACTTACCACATTGATAAAATCCGCCTGCGTCTGCCCATCTTTCTTGTATGGACGGCTCACCGCGATGGTATATCTGGCGATTGCGATTGGTTCCCCTGTGCCTGTATATCTGATTTCCGGGTCCTTTGTCAGCCGCCCCATTAAAATGACTTTGTTCATGCCTCAAACCTCCTTGCCTCTCCAACACTCAACCCAACAATACCAGCGCTCTCGCTGCTGTCCGTCGCCCGGAAGTGGGCTTTTTCATGCTGTGGATACATATATTCAAACATGGCATAATTCCCCGCATCCAAAAGATACTCTGTATTTCCTGTTTCCCGGTATTTTGCAAGGCATTTTTCCAAGCTTCCCAAGGCATCCACATAGCCCTTTCCAAAATTTTCTTTTGCAGAGCCGTATTTGTAAAAGCTGGTTTTGACCCTGTTTTTCCGCAGCTCGTCAAATTTCTCGCTGTATTCTTCCTTGAAATTCATTTATGCATCCTCCAAACTGATACCAAGTCTTTCCTTGAAATGATCGCCCAATGCCGCAACAGCAAGACTGCAGAACATCATTTTTATATGAATATTCTTTATTTCTTTTTCTGGTCTGCCGTTTCGTTTTGCCCGTTCTCCATTTTTTGCGTGCTGTATTCCTTGTTTTGAAAAATACAAAGTTGCCGATGCCAAAAGCAAATTTTCTTCATCACCGATTTCTTTCTGCAGTATTTCCTGAAACAGCTCGACGTTATATTGCAAATTTCCCTTTAGAAAATCCAACATTTTTTCATAATCATTTTCCATGGTATAACTCCTTTTCATTAACAACTTTCCCACAATACCGACACTTAACATATCTCTGTGGCAGACCTCTGTTTGTCACAAGCACTGGAATATCAACCCACTCATGGTTACAATCATTCTTTTGATTGCAACCATCCTCTCTCTTGCAAAACAACTGTTTCAGCTTTTTTCCAGAACATTCTTCTTTCCCCTTTCCATGAATACAATCATGCAGTTCATTTCCGCAATTTTCGCAAAGCTCAAAAGAGTCTACTGGATAAAATGCTTCATGATTATCTGCAACTTGCAAAGCATATACCATATCAGTTTTGTTTGTTCTTTCTCCAATATTTATACGTAAGTATTTACCGTTCTGTGGAATCTCTTTCCCACATCTGTCACATATCCGCTTAATATCCAAACTCATAAAACTCATTCCCCCTTTGACTGAAATCCTGATAACGAATGAACATAAATCACTCTTTCATTCATCCAATCGTTATCATAGTCAGCTTCTTCCTGCTGCCCACCGATCCATTCTGCATGTTCTTTAACTTCTGACCAATCCATGTTATTTTTTGCCCAGTCCTCAAACTCAAAATCATCAGTATCAAACCAGTGCATCATGGCATCAAAATTTTCTTTGTAGCTCTCGCCCCGTTTTTCATAGTACTTTGCATAATTGTCAGCAATGATTTCAGCTGGAATCCCCATAATCTTCCCATCGCTCATTATCACCGCATAATATTTATCATGTTTTTTATCCATCATTTTACCTCCAATTTCTCCATTTCTCTTTCCGTCAGAATCTGCGCCCGCTCGTTCCATTTCCGGATAGCCATGGACCGGACAGGCTCCGCCACACAAAGGCAGTTACAGTATTCGTCAGAACACATAATGACGAATAACCCTTCCCGAAACATGATTTTTGCCTTTTTTCCGCACACATGACAAGGCAGCTTGCGTCCTTTCTTGGTCAGCTCCTCCTGTGCCTTCCGGTCACCTAGCAAAGCACGCCTTACCTTGTCCATTCTTTCCATTCCCTTCTGCTTGTGATTTCATCAATTTTACTGGGGTCTAATATTTCGGGACGGAAATTCCACTCCAAGGCACACCGTTCTTTCGCATCTTTGATAGGTACCGAAGTCAAACTTTTTTCTGTATGAAATGGTTTTCTTACATATTCCAGCTTAGCTCCTCTGTGCATTGCAACACGCCCACATTTTTCGCATTTGACGCAGACAAAAATCACATTTTCACACACATTGACCTCGTACAGATTTCCTTCTCCGCCGCAGTAATAACATGGCAGCAGTTCCAATTTTGCAGAAAGCCGAATCAGCTCCTCTGGATCATGGGGTCTGTTTTTCTGTTCATCCATTATTTTCATCCCTTTCAAAGTGGTATGAAATCAATTCAAAAAGCATCTGATATTCTTTTTGGACTCTCTCATCCTTAAATTCCTTTTTGATTTTCTTTTGAACATCTTCCAGTGTTCCTCTAAAATGGAAATTATCAACCCCAATTTTTTTGTCTGATCTTCTAAAAAAACAAATTTTTGTACCATCTTTCCCCAATCCATTTATATCTAAAAAATCTAAATCACTTCCAACCAGTGCATTTTCTGAAATAGTCACATAATTTCCAATCCAAGTATCTCCATAGATAACTGCATTTTCCATGATCCAAACATGTCCATACACATAACTGTTTTCAGTGACTAGAGAATCTCCCAAAACACGTGCATGGTCTTTAATTTGTGCATGTCCTGAAATGATTGCATTCTGGTAAACTTTTGCACGATCGGTAACATACGCATTATCAATCACTCTTGTATTTCCTAAAATCCTTGCTTTCCCGGTAACATTAGCATTGTCTTTCACTATTGCAAAATTATTCACAAACGCATTTTCTTTGACTGACGCATTTCCTGAAATAATTGCATGTCCACGTATCCAAGAATTTCCAGAAACAACCGCGTTTTCTCTGACAATAGCATCTTCAAAAACAGCTGCATCATCAGACACCCAGCAGTTTCCTTCATGACTTAAATTCTTTTCACTTTCTACATATCCACCAATGGTACCTTTTTCAATATTTCCAAAAGAGCGTACAGCCTTTATTCTGAATATTTTCCTATCAGTAAATGCTATAAAATGGCTTGTCAATTCATATTTTGGGGGAATTTCTTTTCCTTTAACCATTATTTTCACCAGCTCTCAAAAGCACTTCTACCCAGCAAGTACCCATCCCGCACGGAAGTACATCATCCCCATTTGTTCCCACTGAAAACCCGCCGTTTTCCGGACACTCTTTGCAGTTTCTTACATTTTTGGGGTTATACAGAAAATCGTAATAGTTAAACAGTGCTTTTTCCATCCTCATTCCTCTCTTTCTATTTTCCTAAGCTCAGTAAAATTCTGTTGAGCCAAGCCCAGCAGTTCTTCCAAAGCAAATACGTCCGTATCTTCTGACGCTTCGATACCTTCAATGTCAGCAAGTTTTGATTTTGCATCATACACAGCAATCGAAGGATCATCCGCCACCACAATCATAGCCACTTCAAATTTCACTACATAATGTTTCATGCCTATTCTCCTTTCACTTCCCAGCCCGCAGCATACAGAACAGCAGCTCCACCATAGACCGCTTCCGTGTGCCTTGCAAACAAGGCACAACAACACGCATCTTCCACTGCACACCTTCCGCATCAAATGGCGTTGGATTCTCAAATTCATCTGTAAGACCTTTTCCCAACGGGATAGGACAAATTACCCCAATACCACTTGGACGCTCTTGCAAGATTTTTTTGTAAACTTCTGCAGGCATGACCAGATAGTTTTTCTCCGTCACAAAACTCTGACCGAATCCGCTCTTATAGTCTGCCATGCAGCTTTTCACCTCGTAGGAAACAAAAATCCCTTTTTCAATTTCAGAAACACTAAGAACGCCAGTCGGGCAAAACTCCATAAAATCAACCCTCCTAACGTCCTTCGTCCCCCAGTCCAGGCAAACTTCCCTTGCCCAGTATTTCCCGTTACCGGTAAGCCTGTCCTGGATAAGCTGTTCACTTAAAAATGCCGTGATCTGTTTTCTTTCCATCATGTATTACCTCCTATATCTCCAACTGTATTTGTCTATCTTCCATCTGAAAGATTTCCTCCCAGTCATGGATTCTGGTTTTAGTCAATATGTTCCACACATTTCCTATTGTTTCGGTATCTTTTTCAAGTTCTAACAACTTATTCCATAATTCTCTATGGTTTTTCCTTAAATAACAAAGTTCTTTTTCTTTTGCGTTTGGACAGAACCAGCACCCCCCCCTTCGAGCGAAGTCATACATTGGTGAAAGCAGGTCATATTTTTTGCATAATTGATACGCCATTTCTTCTGTATATCCATACTTTTCCAAAAGACTCACAGTATTTTTTGTTTTAACAAGACGGTCAAGCCTTTTCTTTTCTTCTGCTGCGATGCCAACATACTGCATATATTCACCATCAATGGATTTCCAAAATCGTTGAATTGGTCTCATTTTACAATCACGGTTAATTAAACATTTCCCCATCATTGGAAAACCCATCTTTTTTCCTATCCTATCTGGAACTCTACTTCTTGTTATACGATGATTAAAACAATCCATATACGTCCGATCAGACCGCAGTATATGCACTGGATACCCCCATGTTTCAAATACTTTCGCCGCCTTATGCACAAATTCAATATGTTCTGGCAATTCGCCAGAAATGCTCTCGTTAAACATAACTTCTACGAAAATTATCACATCCAACGGCTCTCCATGTTCGTGGGCTAGTATGATACTTGCAGTACTGTCCTTCCCGCCAGACCAACTTGCAATATGCTTCATGTATCCACCTCCCTTCGGCACTCTGACGGACAGGCGGCATCCCTCCGCCTGCCCTTGTTTGTATGAATATGAAAGAAGCCTTCGGGCATTTTTTCTGCCCGTCACAGTGCCGACAGCCGTCCCTTTGGCGGACGGGAAAGGAGCCCCCTGCTTAACCTTTCCCGCCCGAAGGAGTGATTCCGGGCTTTTCGCCCGCCAAAGGGACGGCTTATTTTATTTTCGCTGCACTCTTAATAGCCTTCCGACGACTGCTGTATCCATCAAATAAAGCAGCATTTTTCTGTCGGTTCCATTCTTTTTCTTTTTCCCACAACTCTTTCCACTTCCGGTATCTGGGACATTTTTCGTGGCATTTTGCATACCGCTCTTTGCATCCCTTACAGCTGACCTCCGCTCTAGTCAAGGTAATTCCTCCCGATCAGGTTCATAAATTCCTCCCGGCTGTGTGTTGCCTCATATTTCCGCTGACACTCTCTTTTCAGCCGTAAATCTAACTCGTGACCGTCACGACCATGTACCCCGTATTCAGCCTCGTGTAAGTCTGTCCGCAGATATACCCAGAATCCCATCTTTTCAGAAATCTCTCTCTGCCCAACACCAAAGAAAATATGGTGTTTATGTAGGTTTTCCCCCGTATATCCGGTGATATAGCAGCATTTTTCTTTTTGCATAATGCTTTTCCCGTGGCTCTGACGGGCTTTTTTCTGCTTCGTTTTCGGAAATGCCAGACCACTTGTGTCTATCTTTCCGTATTTCTTTGTTTTTGGAAACGCCAGTGCTGTCATGATTTTCCCCTCCTTCAAAAAAAGCCGCGGGGATTTCCCGCGGCTGCCGGTCATCCTCTGTATTTTCGGATCATGCCTCTGTTTTGTTCCAAGTGCCGTCTGTAACGCTCTCTTTCTCCCAAAAGGAAGATGCACGCCCCAGCTAGCCCCATAATCAATAAACACATCCACACTATTCCAAAACTCATAGGATCACCCCTTGATCTTGATTTTTCCGCTTTCGATAAGCTCATAAGGAAAAGTTTCTTTCCATCCGCCCTTGTCCCAAATGACGATAAAATGACTTTTCCAGAGCTGGTACACAGTCCCATTTTTTATGATTTTTCTGTTCTGGTTGTTTTCCATGGGCTTGATGTACTGTATCTTACTTCCAACCATAAGCCCCATAGCCTCCGCATCGGCTCTGGTGAAGTTTTCATTGAATTTTTTCATCACGTTGTCATCCTTTCATATAAAAAGCAGGGGCGGAGGTTACAGTTTTTTATTTGGATGTTTTAAGGTAGGTGTTCGTTGACTATTGCACAAAAGATTTACACCCCTGCTCTTTATCAAAACAATTCATTCAACGGCAGCCCCAGCACTTCGCTGATCTTCACCAGCTCGCACAGGTTCCATGTTTCCGGCTGCGCCAATCTCACATTAAATGTTGAGTATGGCATCCGGCACCGACTAGCCGTTTCTTTGTGGTTCAGCCCCCGCAGGAGCATCCCACTTTTTAATTTTTGTGTTAGATTGTTGTAGACCTTTTGGTCTGGTCGCTCCCGCAGTTTTGGCATTTCACATCATCCCTTTTTAACCTTTCACTCTTTCCATGGTTTTTGATATAATCAGAAAGAGAAGCCCGAAAATCACAACCGAAAGGAGGTGATTTTCATGGTCAAGCACTTTGCTTTGCAAAGCCGGCTGCGCCGTCCCCGTTTCTCTTCGGGATGCAGGGAAAAAATTTTTGATAAAATTTGTCCAATCACACAGAAAAATTGCTCTGAAAACTGTGCTTGGCTGCATCTGAAGGCTCAGAATACACGTGAATGTATCCTTTATTTCATTGCTCACCAGATCAAACCTATGGACTAATTTCAATGGTTGTCTTTTTTAGGTTTATTTTCCCTTCGGGCTTCTCATTTCTTTCTGTGGTAAATCCATGACAAAACGACACAATTCATACACGCCGCCACAACATAACCGCAGATTTTTTTCCATCTCTGCTCCTGCCTTTGTGCATTCTCGTACATTCTGAAACCATCCTCCGCTCTGCTGCGGAGGACTTCATTTTCAAAAATCAGGTGTCTTTCCTTCGATTCTTCCATGTTCTTTCGCCTTCTTTCTGTTCACCAGCTATGATTTTCTTCCGCTTCTTTATGCAAAAGCATCAGCAAGTCCATGTAGAAAACTTCTGTTTCTCTCATGTGTTGATAGAGCAGCTCGTTTAACTGCTGGCGCTTGCTGGGGCTTTTTGCCTCCCCTCTGGCAAATGTCACTTCCGTTTCCCTGCCCTTGTACCGGATTTTGATCCAATCCCCATCATGATAGTAAAACGCTCCCGTTCTGTATGGGAATTCCGGCTCCGGTCCTTCCACGTCATAAGCCGCCGTGTCCCCCCAGTCCTTTTCAAAAAATTTCAAAAGAGATTCCGTTACGAAGTAAGCGAAATCTTCATCGTCCTTCATTTTTGCTTCTACCTGTCTTTCAATGATCATGTTGATTCTCCTTTCCTTTCTATACAATGTCCTATGACTTTAGCTTGCTTTTTTGTCATCTTCCATTGCTTCCCGAGCCAGCAGGCAATTTGTAGAAGAAAGAATAATTGCCTGTGAATTTTCACTTAAATTAGAAAAAGCTTCCAGTAATTCCTTTACTTTTTTTTGTTTGTCTTTGTCCATGTTCTTCCCTCCTTTTCTGTTGACATTGTCTATTCTTTTCCTTAATGATATTAGACTTAGTCTATTTTGTCAAGTAATTTTTTATTTTTCTATTGACTTTTTTAGACTTTGTCTATATTCTTTAAGAAAAGGAGGTGAATCAGAATGAACAAACGTCTGAAAGAATTGCGTATAAAATTGGGTATGTCCCAAGCTGAATTAGGTGAAGTTATCGGAATCAGTAATTTTGCAATTAGCAGTATTGAACGAGGCGAAAGAAATTTAACAGAAAGAAATCTATCTTTAATTTGCGAGAAGCTGAAAGTGAATCGCGCTTGGCTGGAAAATGGAATAGGCGAAATGTTTTCGGATGAATTGCCTTTAGATGAATTTACATCTCTTTTGGCAGACATTGACGCAAATGCTAAGGAAAAAACAAGAGAATTTTTAGAATTATACTGGAAGTTAGATGAAAAAAGCAAAAAAGTAATTGAGGATCTGACATTCAGTATGTATGAGAATTTTGGCGAAAAAAAATAAGAACCGTAACTGGTTCTTATTTTTTCATACTAAAAATATAACTATAAATTCTCTTTAATACGTTTGGATTCTTAATTTCCTTTACCATATTGATAATTGCTTTCCTGTATTCTTCTTCCATAGTACACCCCCAAAATAAGAACATACGTTCGTGTTTTTTTCAATATATCATTTTTTCTTGTGCTTTTCCATGTACGTTTTCACCAATTATGAAGCATCATTTTTGTTTGTTCTTCCGGTTTTCCGCTTTTTCCACTTATCCACATCACATTTTCGCCCCCTTATGCTACACTCAATCAAAAGGGGGCATTATTATGAAAGAATACAAAGCCATTTATAATGAAACACTTGACACTGTTACGTTTTGCGATGATAATGGAGAATCTCACCTGTTGTATGTTCATACAAAAGAGGACAATGAGTATTTGCGTGATAAATGGTTAAATACCGCTTATGTTAGAATATTAAATTTTATTATTGCTTTTATGTTTCCTGTTTTCCTCATATCATTTATTGGCAATTTTGACACGATACTCGGTCTGATAATAAAATCACCATTGTCAATATTTTTAATAATCGGTGGTTGTCTAGTATGTGTATTCCTTTCTTTTTTGTTCTTTGCATGTGGTATTCATATGATAGTAAAATCTGGAACTGTAATAAATTCATGGAAACTGGCATTATACGCTAAAGAAGATAAGCATTTTCATTTAATTGTTTGCGCATTCCTTATCTTGATGATACCAGCAATTCTATTATGGTTTTCAACTATGCACGGTTCCCCTCACGTACCAGCTTAACTTGCATGAAATAAAAATCAGGAGGCTAATATGGAAACATTTATACCAATTCTCATTGCAATCGTTTTATTTTCTTTCAGTTTGTTCTTTTTTGTTCGCAGTAACCGAAACCAACAGCAAAAAGATAAAAATCAACGACAATTAAAATATACAGATATAGAAACTACACCGATAGCATTCCATCAATTTTATGTCTATGCAATCCTCCCATTATCTGTACTGTCATGTATAAGGCATTTTATCATGTCAGCTTTGTCAGCAGATACAGGAAATATTATAAGCATTATTCTTTATGTGATTCTAATATTACTATTGTCCAACACATGCTACTTTCTTATAAAATACAAACCACTTGGATGGTATCTCAATAATATTTCAATCGCATTCGTTTTATTAATGAATATATTTACTTTAGTATTCTTCCTTTATGATTTAACTGAAGAAATGATTGGCTATGTTATTTCAACAATGTTTGTCTGTGCATCACTCATTCTCATTTTTATTTACTACTACAAAAGAAAATCTCTCTTTATCCCAAGTAAAGAGAGAAAAATAGAAGAAACAACCATTGCACCCCTTAATGAAACCATAGATAATTCTAAAAACACTATAGATGTATCAACACCACCACAAGAGAAAAAAACAAAGAAAACAACAGTACTGCTCTTAATCCTTTTGCTTATCAGCATTGGAGGCAATGTCTTTTGTGCTTTCCGCATTACCCAGCTTTCAGAAATGTATGATGAATCAAGAAAAAATGCAAAAGCATACTATGACGCATATATAAATCAAAAGCTTATAAATAGCGAAATACAAAGTGAATATGAATTTTATCATCAATATGCAGTAATAGTTGAAGAAGGTTCAAATACATATCATTGTTATGGATGTGAAAAATTAGAAAACAAATCATTCTATATTTTTAACATAGAAAATGCTTATGCACAAGGATATTATCCATGTACTGTATGCATGAAAACTTCATCAAACTAAAACCTGCACAAAAAATGCAACTTTTTTTGTATCCTTTATTGATTTACAGAACAAATGTTCTAATGGTAAAATAAAAAAAATGATCCCCGTCCCTGTTGGCGCAGGAACGAGGATCGGCGGTCATATATAATACAACCTCGTCTTATCGTATTATATCATAGACCGCCTTGTTTGTATAGAATAAAGGAGGTCTTTTTTTATGGCTCAAGCAAAGAAAACAAAAGCCGGAACCTGGACAATACTAGTATACAGTCACACGGAAACCATTGATGGAAAGGAGAAACGCATCTACGAAAGGTTTACCGCAGACAAAAAGTCAGAAGTCGTTCGGATGGCAGAAGATTTCAAGGCGAATCGTAAAGGGCAGACAACGATTTTGACCGTGGAGCAGGCGTTACAGAACTATATTGATATGAAACGTAATATTCTATCACCTGCAACCCTCCGCGGCTACATTAACATTCACAAAAACCGTTTTCCAACCATTCGCAATATTCCCATAAATAAATTGACGAATAAGGAAATACAGGCGGAAGTAAATATTGAGGCTACACGCTATGCCCCTAAAACCCTTAGAAACACTTATGGCGTCCTTTCTACTATCTTGGGTGTATATGCCCCATACTTCCAGTTACGCATCACCTACCCGGCAAATGCAGCCGAAGAAATCGTAATACCAACCGAGCAGGAAATCAAACTGTTGCTGGATCATTGCAAATCTTTTCAGCTTTCTCTGGCAATGAAAATTGCTTTCGGTATGGGACTTCGCCGCAGCGAAATTTGCGCCCTAAAGGCATCGGATATTGATTTCAATAAAAATCAAATCAAAGTGCAGAGAGCAATGGTCAAAACACCAGAAAAGAAGTGGATTTTAAAAACTCCCAAAACAAAAGCAGGTAAAAGAACGCTTTCAATTCCTGACTTTCTAATTCCTGATTTAAAACAGGCAGTGCAGGTAAAAGAACCCAATGACCTGATTTTTTCTTTGAATCCAGAAAATGTATCAAACAGGTATATGCGTCTGGTAGCGAAAATTGGCATCAATCATATAACTTTTCATGCCCTCCGCCATTATCATGCCTCTATGATGCTGGCAAATAACGTCCCTTCCAAATATGCCATGAAGCGCATGGGGCATGAATCCGATATGATGTTAAAACGGGTATATCAGCATACCATGGAAAACAAGGAAAAGGAAGTCACCCAGACAATTAACACTTATCTTTCAAATGCTTTTCTGCAATAATGCAACTATTATGCAACTTTTCAAAAAAAAGATGTTGAATTTTCAAGCCTTTAAAGGGGAAAAGATAGTCATACATACCCTCCCCTTTTGAAAAGAACCCGCTTCCCTCGGGTTCTTTTCCTTGTTTAGATCCCCCTCATACTTTATTTTACATATAGCAAAAGCATCGGATGGCTCAGGGGCTGCTTCATGAGAAAACAGCCGTCACAGTTTCCGATGCTTTTTTACATTAAATATCCAGTTTCATATCGCCAAAACGAATCCAGCCTTTTTTCCGCATGATTTCGGAAAAAATAAAAGACAAAATGGCAGGCAGTATAAAGTGGAGCAAAAGAATCTGGAACAAAAGCAATCCTGCACCTCTGCTGCCAGCCATGGTCTGCCATGTCATAATCTGCCCCACCAGACCGCTAGTACCCATGCCACCACCAGCAGGATTATTTTCCATCTGAAAAACCACCGTTGCCAAAGGTCCCAAAATAGCTGAAGTCAATGTTGGCGGAATCCAGATCAATGGATTTTTCACAATGTTAGAAATTTGCAGCATAGAAGTGCCGATGCCCTGTGCCAGCAGCCCATCCCATTTATTTTCCCGAAAGCTGGCAACAGCAAAGCCAATCATTTGCGCGGAACAGCCGACGGTAGCCGCACCAGCAGGCAGACCAGACAATCCCAAAATAATGGACAACGCCGCAGAACTGATAGGCAGTGTCAACGCAACACCCATAACTACAGAAATGACAATCCCCATGAGGAACGGCTGCAAATAGGTTGCTACCCGAATCCAATCTCCCAACTGCGTCATAGCTGCGGACAAAGGAGGACCAATGAGTGTTCCAATACAGCCGCCCACACCAATGGTCACCACAGGGGTTACGATGATGTCCACTTTTGTTTTGCCGGAAACCAGACGCCCGATTTCCAAACCAGCTAATGCTGCAATGAATGCCCCCAGAGGGTCACCAGCGCCGCTGAGAAGCATACCGCCTGTTTCCGGGAACAATGTCCCATTGGCAAAAGCTGCGGCGTTTGCACCCAAAAGACCTGTCACAGCAGAGGAAAACACAACCATCCGTGGCGCTTCCATAACATAAGCTGTACCAACACCAATGGCTGCCCCTGTACACATAGTAGCAAAATTACCTAATGCCACAATGAACATCCCCACATCGCCGCCGATAAATGTCCCGATTTGTTTGATAATCAAACCTACAATCAGCGTACAGAACAACCCCAAAGCCATCCCATTCAGACCATTGATAAAATAGCGTTTGAGTATTTTCTGCCAAATTGTATTTTTTTCCACGAAATATTCCGCCCCTTTCAAGGTGTATATACACCTATATTTACATGAGTTGTATGGTATCATATTTCGTCAAAAAAAGCAAGACATTCTCTTCATACATTTTCATCAAAAAAAGGATAAACGCCCTTTTAAAGAGGTTTATCCTTTTCATTTCCATATGATTTATTTCAGCAGATATCCAGCATTTTGCAGTTCCGCACAGATTTCATCCAATGTCTGTTCATCTTCTGCGGCAATGGTATGGCTATGTACGCCATTGGTCAGTGCCAATAAGGGCATACATCCTGTTTCTTCCGTTTTAGCCAGAAAATTCTGGATATCTCTGCGGCTTTTGATCCGTAAAGATTCTCCAACACTGCCATATATGGGATGATCCACATGGGTATTCAATATATATCCGCCCAAATCTACGATCAGCTGCATTTCATCACCAATCTGTTCTCTGTTGTGACATACACGGATTTCTCGTCTATGTAAACCATCTGTTTCTTTCTGGAGCAAATACCCTTTTGCTGTCGCAAGCAAAGGCAGTCCTCCCGCTTTGATCATTCCCATATCCTTTACGATGACCTGACGAGTCACGCCAAATTGTTCCGCCAATTGACTGCCGCTGATGGGTTCTTCCTGTTTTTTCAGCAATTCTATGATTTTCTGCCGCCTTTTTTCGCTTTCCAAGGGTATGCCTCCCTTCCCTTATGATCACTCTCTGCTTCAAACATATTATCACAGAAAACAAAACTTGAAAAGTCTTTCCCTTTCCATTCTTTTCCAATCAAAACTTTTTTACAGTCCCAGACTTTCATGAATGAGAATCACTTCTGCATCCATACCCATCATAGGTTCCCACAGAACGACCATTGCTCTGCAAACCCGTTCTGGACTTCTGCAATCCTGACATCCATTTCCTGTCACAACGCAGGGTGTCTTTTTTCCAAACTGTGCCGCTCTCTGAGGTGCCGCAATATTTCTGGCACGGGCAACAGCCTTTTCAAAGTCCGGTTCCAGCTTATTTTCACCAATGACATAATAAACTTTTTGATGCCCAAACAATGTGGATGCCACACGATTGCCAACGCCGTCAATATTGATGATTTCTCCTGTTTCCGCCAGCGCATTGGCGGAAGTCAGGTATACGTCTGTCTGCATAGCTGCCTTTCGTGCCATATCCTTATCCTGTTTCCAGTGCCAATAAACGGTATTATGGCTGGAAAGCATATCATACAGTCCCATCACATCCAATGTAGCAGAACCGCCAAAGCCAACACTGACGCCATCAATTTCTCCATTGAGATAGTCTGCCGCTTCTTTTGCTGTTGCAAATTCTTTGACAGCATATCCACGTTTTTTCAGATTTTCTGCTACCTTCCCAAAATCAGCCATTATGATTCCTCCTCTTTCTTCTCTTCCTCATGCAATACAACAGGAATCAGAGATGCAGCAATTTTGCCTTTCCCTCTTGTTTTTACATAGAAAAATCCAATAATAGAAAAAACAACTGCCCCAATGAAATTTACCATCAAATCTTTCATGGTATCAATGAGACCAATATCTACATATCCGCCCGGGAATTCCATCCAGTCCTGTCCATTGACCACCAGACTGGTGATGGGTTCACGGACAACATTGTTCAGCCCTGATGGATTCAGCAATACAGAATTAACGCTTTGCACAAGAAAATCCTTCTGCATATCCGTATGTAAGAGCTGATCCATAGAAAATTCAAAAAATTCCCACAAAACGCCTACGGTCATGGAAAAACAAAAAGCAACAATAGATAAAAATAACGGAGATAACCGAAATGTCATCCGTTCACTGCGGTTGAACAAATCCACCAGACAAAATCCCACTGCTGCCACCAAAAAACCATTGAGTGTATGAAGCATGGTATCCCATCCGGGAATCAGTGTATAGAAGGAATTGATCTCGCCCAAAATTTCTGCTGCAAAGATAAAGCAATAGATAATTCCTTCCATAACTGACGGAATATCAATGGCTAGATGCTTTTCCAGAAAAATAGGCACGCAAAACAAAACCAATGACAAAATGCATACAAAAGCATTTTCATAGCTTCCCATAATAATAGAACGTACCAAAACCAAAATAATCAACGCAGACAAAACACCGCGAATGGTCAAACGGCGTTTTGTACGTTTTGCCATTTTTTTATGATCCAAACAGAACACATCCTTTCTTTGCCATATTTCTTAAATAAACAGGAAGAAGAAAAATGGCATGGTCAATATGCTCAAAGCTGTTGAAATAAAGATATAACGAGAAGCTGTTTTTTCATCGGCTCCATACTGGGCTGCCAAAATGGCACAATACGCACCGATTGGTGTCGAAAGCCCTACAATGACAACGCCCAAAACCAGCTGATCTGTGATAAAAGGACGCAGCATCAGATAGGCTGTCAGTGGAACCACAATCAAACGAATGATAGAAATCACATACGCCCAACGGTCATAAATCATTTCCTTCAGGTGCATCCGTCCCAAAACAGCACCGATATAAATCATTGCCAAAGGTGCAATCATATCCCCAACCATTTTCATAGTACCGCCAATGGCTTCCGGCAACTGGATATTGCCAATAAACAGAATCATACCAATGATAATGGCAATATTCACTGGCAATTTCAATAACTGACGCAGAGAAATTTCCACTGGATGGCTGCCATCGCCATATCTTCCAATAATCCAGATCCCAAGTGTATAAGATGCCAGATTAAATGCCGCAGTGGCAAATGCGCAGTAAAATACGCTGTTTCCGCCAAAGATCATAGAAATGACAGGTACACCCATGAAGCCAATGTTAGCAAACATACAGCTGAACACCCAGATACCCAGATTCATATGAGGCACACGGAAGAGCTTGCCTGTTCCGAAGCCGACCAACATGCCCCAGATATGCATGATCATACAAGTTACAAAAACCACAATACCTTTCTGTAGCAATTCCGGTGTATAAGACAGCTGCATGGATGAAATGATGAAACAAGGCACGACAATTTTTGTCAAAAATCCAGAAAACTTATCAATAAAACAATCATCAATGATATCCTTTTTCTTCGCAAAGCAACCAATCAAAACCAGTAAAAAAATGATAATCAATTTATTTACTGCTGTTATAAATACTTCCATTATCCATCTCCTTTTCCTTTCTATCTCTTCATAAACTTCCCCATATTCTTATTATTTTATCACACTTTTCCTGATACGCAATATTTTCTCAAATTCAGAAAACAATACAGAAAAAATCTCCGAACTGCATGATTGTTCGGAGAAATTCTAACTATATATGCATCACCATCATCAAAATCGTAATGATCAAAAGGCTGAATGGCAGCATAAAAGAATTGAGCACTGCGGCAACAGAACGGTTATATCCGCAACGTTCTGTATATACAGGAGCAACGCTCAAAATAGGTCCAAAAACCACCAGTGCCAAAACCTGACGGTACAGCAGCGGCAACGGCAAACAGAAGTAAATGATCAAAGCAAATGCAATGCCTGCAATCAGACGAACAGAAATGACAGAAATCATATCTTTTGCTTCGCTTCGTCTGATTTTTGGTTCAAAGAGCAGACCAATGAGAAACATTGCCAAAAAGGCATTTGCTTCTCCGATCATCCCTGCCACAGTGTAAACAGGTTCCGGGAAACGCAGATGCAATCCTGCCATGACAATCATCAGTAAATATGTAACAAAAGGCATGGAAGAAAATAGTGTTCTGACAATTTCTTTTTTATCCATCTGTCCTCTTCCCTTTGCTACCGTCATGGCAATGGTAAATGTACCGCCAAAACACATCATGGCATTGCTCACATCAAACATGCAAATAATGGCAACTGCTTCTGCATCGAAAAAGCTTTGCAGATACGGCAGTACGCAAAGTCCTAGGTTGTACCCTGCGCAATTGATTAGAAAAAAGGCACGTCTTGCACCATTCATTTTTCTTGTCAGCAAAAGCACCAGACCAATGACAGCAAAGTTTGTCAAAAAACCCAGACCAATGGGCACCAAATGGGTCTTGCTTAATGTCAGTGTCGCAAAGTTATGGATAATGGACATGGGCAGCGTAATCTTCAATACCAGATTTGCCAAAACCCGGCTATCTTCTGCCCGAAACAATCCAACACTTTTGAGTATAAACCCCAGTGCAATGATCAGCAGAAAACCTGCAGCCTTTACAATGATCGCTTCCATCCCACAGTACCTCCCCAACAGATAATTCACAGAAAAAGAAAATGGATAAAACCCTGCTTTTGCAAGATTTTATCCATTATTTCCTACCCGAAAATTGATTAGCTCAATTTTGCTTTAGCTGTGTTTACCAGTGTTGTGAAAGCAGCGGGATCAGATACAGCCAGTTCAGCCAGCATTTTTCTGTTGATGTTTACATCAGCCAGTTTCAGACCGTGCATCAGTTTGCTGTAAGAGATGTCGTTCATTCTAGCTGCTGCATTGATTCTTGTGATCCACAGGCTTCTGTAATCTCTCTTTGTCTGTTTTCTGCCTGCGAAAGCAAATGCCATTGCTTTCATTACAGACTGTTTTGCTACTCTGTACTGTTTGCTTCTAGCGCCACGGTAGCCTCTAGCCAGTTTCAGTACTTTTTTATGTCTTTTTCTAGCGTTCAACGCGCCTTTTACTCTTGCCATGTTAAAGTCCTCCTAAAAAATATCCTCGAAATTATGCGTAAGGTAACAGTCTCTTTTTCACGCTGTTCAGAACAGTTTTGTCTACTGTTGTAGCGTGTCTCAGATTTCTTTTTCTCTTTCTGGACTTTTTACCAAGAATATGCTGTGTATTGGATTTCTGTCTTTTCAGCTGACCTGTTGCAGTGATTTTAAATCTTTTCGCTGCTGCTTTTTTTGTTTTCAACTTAGGCATTTCGTATTCCTCCTAAAAAACCATTTTGTTTACTGTTTTCTGCCGGCTTATCAGCCTTTGGGCGCCAGGAACATTACCAGGCTTTTGCCTTCCATCTTAGGTTCTTTGTCAATCACGCCAAATTCTGCTGTTTCTTTTGCAAAGTTTTCCAAAATCAACATACCCGCTTTGGAATGACCGATTTCACGACCTCTGAAACGGATGCTTACCTTAACTTTATCCCCGTTTTTCAAAAATTCGTTGGCCTTCTTGACCTTAACCTGAACATCATGGGTATCGATACTGGGGGACAAACGCAATTCCTTTACGTCCACTGTTTTCTGTTTCTTTCTCGCTTCTTTTTCTTTTTTCGCCTGGTCGAATTTGTACTTACCGTAGTCCATAATTCGACATACGGGCGGTTTTGCTGTCGGTGCGATTTTCACCAGATCCAGCTTTCTTTCGTCAGCGATTTTCTGGGCGTCTCTGGAAGACATGATGCCGAGCTGTTCGCCATTTTCGTCAATCAGTCTAATTTCCTTGTCCCGAATTTGTTCGTTAATCATTAAGTCAGTAATAGCCAAGCACCTCCTAAAAATTTTTTGAAATATTCCCTTTTCGGCTGCATAAAAAATAGCGCCGGAAGAAATCCGCCGCGCACACAGAAAAACAGAGGAACCCCTGTTTTGTACTACTGTATTAACCTTATCAGCCCATGCCATAAGGTGAGAAGCGGAACTTCTTCTTTGTTACCTGAAAAATTATATCACGCATTTCTCTTCGCGTCAATGTTTTTTTCAAATATTTTGAAAAAACAGAAACCCCTGATGCACAGGGGCTTCTGCTGAATGCTTTATTTATCAATCCAGAGCTTTTGTTCTAACTTCTTCCTGGATTCTTGCGATAACGTCTGCCAGATCCATCTGACCTTCTTCGCCGTTCTTTCTGGAACGCAGGGAAACTTTGTTGACTGCCTGATCTTTTTCACCAACTACGATGATATAAGGCACTCTTTCGTTTCTTGCTTCACGAATCTTATAACCGATCTTTTCAGCTCTGTAGTCTGTCTGTACACGGATACCAGCTGCATCCAGTTTGTCAGATACTTCTTTCGCATAATCGGAGAATTTTTCGGAAATAGGCAGTACTTTTACCTGAACGGGAGCCAGCCATGTAGGGAACTGACCTGCAAAGTGTTCGATCAGGATACCGATGAAACGTTCGATGGAACCGAAGCATACACGGTGAATCATAACAGGACGTTTTTTGCTGCCGTCTGCTGCTGTGTATTCCAATTCGAATCTTTCGGGCATCTGCATATCCAGCTGGATTGTACCACACTGCCATGTTCTGCCAATGGAGTCTTCCAGATGGAAGTCGATCTTAGGACCATAGAATGCGCCGTCGCCTTCGTTTACTGTGTATTCGATATGGTTTTCTTCCAGCGCGTTGCGCAGACCGTTTGTAGCGATTTCCCAATCTTCATCGGAACCCATGCTGTCTTCAGGTCTTGTGGACAGTTCGATATGATATTTGAAGCCGAACTGTTTGTAAACGCCGTCGATCAGGCGGATAACGCCACTGATTTCGTCTTTGATCTGTTCAGGTGTCATGAAGATATGAGCATCGTCCTGGTTGAAGCAACGAACACGCATCAGACCGTGCAGAGCACCAGATTTTTCATGTCTGTGTACCAGACCGATTTCACCCATACGGATAGGCAGATCTCTGTAGGAATGCATATCCTGTTTGTAGATCAGCATGCCGCCGGGGCAGTTCATAGGTTTGATTGCATAGTCTTCATCATCGATAACTGTTGTATACATGTTATCTTTGTAGTGTTCCCAGTGACCGCTTCTGTACCACAGGTCTCTGTTCAGGATCAGAGGTGTAGAAACTTCTACATAGCCTGCTTCTTTATGGATCTGTCTCCAGTAATCCAGCAGTGTATTTTTCAGTACCATACCATTAGGCAGGAAGAAGGGGAAACCAGGACCTTCTTCAAGCATTGTGAACAGTTTCAGTTCTTTGCCCAGTTTTCTGTGGTCACGTTTTTTGGCTTCTTCCATCATTGTCAGGTAAGCTTCCAGTTCGGATGCCTTCGGATAAGCTGTACCATAGATACGGGACAGCATTTTGTTCTTTTCGCTGCCTCTCCAGTAAGCACCTGCTACGGATGTCAGTTTGATTGCTTTTACGGGTTTTGTGCTCATCAGGTGAGGACCTGCACACAGATCTGTGAAGTCACCCTGTTTGTAGAAGGAAATCACTGCATCTTCAGGCAGATCCTGAATCAGTTCTACTTTGTAGGGTTCTTCTCTTTCTTCCATGTATTTGATTGCTTCTGCACGAGGCAGTTCAAAGCGTTCGATAGGCAGATCTTCTTTTACAATCTTCTTCATTTCAGCTTCGATGGCTTCCAGTTCTTCAGGTGTGAAAGCTTTTTCTTTATCGAAGTCATAGTAGAAACCGTCTGCGATTGCAGGACCGATTGCCAGTTTTACTTCAGGGTACAGTCTTTTTACAGCCTGTGCCAGAATATGAGATGTTGTATGACGGAAAGCGATTTTACCAGCTTCGTCTTCAAATGTGCAGATGCTTACTTCTGCATCTTTGTCTACTACATAACGCAGATCTTTTACTTCGCCGTCAACAATACCTGCACAAGCGTTTCTTGCCAGACCTTCGCTGATGGATTTTGCGATATCCAGAACGGACATTGCGCTGTCAAATTCTTTTACTACATTGTCTTTCAGTGTAATCTTCATATCCAATCTCTCCTTTTGCATGTGATTTTTTGCTTTGGAAAGTGCGATTTTTTTGCAATAAAAAAATCCCGTCCACTTTCCTTTCGGAAAAGGGACGAGAGTTATAATCTCCCGCGGTTCCACCCTTATTGTTTAGAAAACCACTCATTTTGACGATAACGGTGTCGGCCGTGCCGGATTAGGGCCACTCGGAGGTGGTTTTCGTACTCTTCTCAGGTGCAGGATACTCACAGCCACGACAGAAACTCTGCCGAGATATCCCTCTCTGACCACCCGAAAAGGACTACTGTCCTCGTCGACGTTTATACATCAGATTATATCACACAAAAATTTGCTGTCAACACTTTTTGCAAAAATTTCGCAGAAGATTTCCGGGAGCTAAAAAAGATACATTCTACCCTTAAAACCACTTGTTTTTCTTAAAAAAGGCGATGCCAATGGCAATAAAAGCCACAGAAAGCACAATGACCATCAAGTAACCATGTTCCCATCCATACTCTGGCATCTGGAAATTCATGCCGTACCATCCTGCAATGAGGGTCAAAGGCAGAAAAATGGTTGTTACTACTGTAAAGACCTTCATGGTGGTGTTTAGACTGATATCCACTTCCGCTTCATAGGATTCCCGAATCTGTGTCACAGCTTCCCGCAAATTCAGTACATTCTGATAACTGCGCTCCATCCTTCTGGAAAGCATTTTAAAAGACCGCAGTGTTTTTCCATCAAAAATGTTATTCTCATTTTCAGTTACCACATCCAGCAGATTCAAAAACTGCTCATAATATCGCTTCATGAGCATGAGACGTTTCCGCAGATGGATGATTTCTGACACAAAATTCTTCTTCTGGGATGTAATAAGCGCCTGTTCCAATTCCAAAATTTCTTTTTCAATTTTATCAAATGCCACTTCTTCTTCCTTTGTCTGGGTTTCCAGAAAAAGATAAATCAGCCGTTGGAAAGAAATCCGTTCTCCTAGCCCTTCGGCGCAATCCCGCAAAACGTGTCTGACGTGTTGGGCTTTGGAGGTGAAAAACAATGCGTAATTTTTTTCCAGATAAATAACCACACTGCCGTGGCTGATGAGGACATTGTGGAAGTCCGGCATTTCCAGACTGATGCAGTCATAATTTTCAAAACTGTCATAACGAGCAAAACCAAAGCGTCTGGCATCCTCCAGAACACGATACGAAATATTCCGCAGACGCGCCTGCTCCTCCATCATATCATACGTAAAAATACCGATGTACGCCCGATTTTCCGGCTGTTCCTCTACAAACTGGTAGCCGCTTTCATCAATCTGTAAATACACTGCTTCCACCCCCTCCTACATTTTATATCATTTGAATTTTACTGCTGTGCCGTATGCCATAACTTCTGCTGCCCCTTGCATAATAGCACTGGTAGAAAAGCGAATGCCTACAATGCCGTCTGCCCCCAGACGTCTGGCTTCTTCTTCCATTCTCTGCATAGCAATGTCTCTGGCTTCTTCCATCATTTCTGTATACCCCTTTAATTCACCGCCTACAATGGATTTCAGACCCGCGCCAAAGTCTTTGCCAATGTTTTTGCTTTGAATAGTGGCACCTTTTACCAAGCCTAAAACATCGTATTCTTTACCCATAACTAGTTCTGTTGTTGTCAATAACATATCCATTCGCTCCTTTCTTTATACCGTGCTTTTTTTCATCATATCACACAGTTTTTAGAAAAGAAAACATTTTATCTTACAAAAATATAAATTCTTGACACCACGAATAAGCAATAGTAAACTAAAATTAGTTTTAGTTAACTTTTAAAAAAAGAAAAGAGGTGAACAAAATGAAACAACACCGTTTCTGGGCTTGGGCAATGCTGTTCTGCGGATTTATGGCATTCTACACCGGTTATAAACACAAATAATTCTCACTGCATCATGAAAAATTCATGGTGCTTTTTTAAACATTCCAAAGACAAACTGCCGCAATTATCCAAATACATCCTGTCACAATGCGCACTTTCCGCCATCCTTTGATTCCCTGCCAATATCCATAAGCCAAACCAAAAACAGAAGCTAGAAATAAAATCAAAAAAATTTCCAATCCATACCAAAAGATTTTTCCCATACAGTAAATGGCTGCACAACCTACGCATAAAAACATCAGACCATGTTTGAAAGCATATTGAGCAAATCCCTCCACGGACCATGGATGAATACAGCTTTCCTCCAGTCTTTTTTCCCGTATGCCAAGAAAAATCATCGCAAAACCAAGAACAGTAAAAATCACACTTCCTATTCTTGCTATATTATCTATGTTTTCAGAAACTGAGAGGAAATCCGTCCACTTCCATAGGCATACCATTCCCAGCAAAAACAAAACAAATTGTATTGCTGCGAAAATTCCTCCCAGAAGAATGATTTTTCTTTTTGTTAAGTTCGCCTGAATGGCACCGGCAGCAATAGACAGCCGAAAAGCTTCCAATGCCAATCCACATAATACCAATACATAAATCATCATGGACATTTCCTCACCCCATTTCTTCTTCCCAGTATAAAGAAAAAAGACCACATCTTACAGACGCAGTCTTTCATTGCTGTTTTCATTTATCATACAAAACTGTATATTTGTTTATGCTTTCTATACAATAAAGCACTTTTATCTATTTTCCTTTTCTTCACCGGAAACCTCTTTCACAACATCTTCAAAAGAAACGGTGATCAGTGACCAATGGGCTTTTTCCACTTCTTCCGCAGAAATGGGCATACCACTTTCCAACCACTTCATCAGCAGAAACGTTTCTGCATTGGCATAATATTCTGCTAAAATTTCCGGACGGAAAAAATGAGGCACTGTTTCTGGGAAAGGTGTGCGTTTTGCAAAAACCTTCTGAATCAATGTAACAAATGCATGGAAAACGATTTCACGAAAAGAATTCTGTCCTTGTATTTTCACTGCACGCACATAAAAATCCTTTTCTTTTTCCATATTGGCAAGCATCAGGCGAATGCCCTCACGAAATAAACCTACATCAAACAGTTGCTCTCCAGGGCGGATGATTTCTTCCGTGAAAATCCATTCCACCAGATCATACTTATCTTTGAAGTGGTTATAAAATGTTGGGCGGATAAAACCTGCCGCATCCGTAATGTCTTTGATGGTAATTTTTTCAAAACTATGGTGCAGCATCAGCTTTTTCAAGCTCTCTGCCAATATCTGCTTCGTCATTTGCGTTTTTTGATTCACCGGCATCACCTCAATTCCGCAGAATACCGATTCAGTATACCTTATTTTAACAGAAAATGCAACTTTCCCCAAGTCATCACGTATTTCCTATAAAAAATGGACAAGGTGTCATACACCTCGTCCATTTCCAGTTTTCTAATCATCGAATAACGGGAGGGAATCCCACTTTCTTCTGAACTTTTGTCAATGTTCTGGCTGCCAGTTTGCCGGCACGTTCTGCACCGTATTTGATCACTTCGTCCAGATAATCTTTGTTCTTTTCCAGTTCTTTTACGCGTTTCTGAACAGGCTCCAGTTCTGCTACTACAGCTTCACCTACAGCTGTTTTGAATGCGCCATAGCCTGCGCCATCAAACTCTCTTTCTGCTTCTTCCATTGTTTTGCCTGTGCAAGCACAGTAAATGTTCAGCAGGTTTGTGATGCCGGGTTTATCTTCACCGTGGCGGATTTCGCTGCCGGAGTCAGTCATAGCACGTTTTACTTTGTTCATGATGACAGCAGGTTCATCCATCAGCAGAATGGTGTTGTTTTTGTTTTCATCAGATTTGGACATCTTCTTGGTAGGTTCCTGCAAAGACATGATTCTTGCGCCAACCTTGCCGATATATGCTTCAGGAATCTTGAATGTTTCGCCGTAAATGCCGTTGAAACGTCCTGCAATGTCTCTGGTGATTTCCAGATGCTGACGCTGGTCTTCCCCTACAGGTACCAGGTCTGTCTGATACAGCAAAATATCAGATGCCATCAATACAGGATATGTGTACAGACCTGCATTGATATTGTCTGAATGTTTTGCAGCTTTATCTTTGAACTGTGTCATACGGTTCAATTCACCCATATAAGTGAAGCAGTTCAAAATCCAGCCCAGTTCTGCGTGCTGAGATACATGAGACTGATAGTAAATAGTATTTTTTTCAGGATCGATGCCTACTGCCAGATACTGTGTCAACAGATCCCTTGCCTGCTTGCGCAGTTTCACAGGGTCCTGACGAACGGTGATAGCGTGCATATCTACGATACAGTACAGGCAGTCATAATCATCCTGCAAATTTGTCCAGTTCTTCAATGCACCCAAATAGTTCCCCAAAGTAATCATGCCAGAAGGCTGCATGCCACTGAATATTCTTTTCTTTTCTTCCACTTTCGTTTCCTCGCTTTCTATCAAAAATTATTTCTTTTCGTCAAATTCGGCATCAATATATCCGTCATCAACGGGAATGACAAACACGCATACCACGTAAACGATTAAGCCAATGAACCCGCTGGTCAGCAAAGATACCAAAACCCAAATCAGACGTACCAGTGTTGCGTCGATATTGAAGTATTCCGCCAAACCGCCGCAAACACCGGAGATTTTCACATTATTTTTAGAACGATATAACTTCTTCATATTCAAAACCTCCTGTTTATTTTTTCTTTAAATAATCATGTTCCAAAAAACTAAAGTATTGGTTTTCCGCAACAATGATATGGTCTGCCACTTCTATGCCGATTTCATGTAGAATTCTTGCCATACGTGCAGTTAATTCCACATCGGAAAAAGATGGCATCAGCGTTCCACCTGGATGGTTGTGCATCAGGATCACAGAAGAAGCCTGATAACGCAGGGCAGCTTCTACCACCAGTCTGGGATGCACCACAGATTCATCTATCGTGCCTTCCGAAATCATGCAGGTGTGTATCAATTGCTTCCGATTATCCAAGCATACGACATAAAATCGTTCATAATGATAATGGGAAAGCAGATCTACAGCAAAAGCGCCTGCGCGGGAAACAGAATCCAAAACAGGTTTATCCCGCCATTTTTCCTGCTGCAAACGATGTGCCAACGCACTTTGCAGAACCAACAGCACTGCTGTACTTTCTTTTACACCACATCTGCGGCTGATGTCCGCTGGATCTGCAGAAAGCAGCATAGAAAGTGTTCCAAATTCAGCCAACATCTTATGCGCCAGCGGATTCACATCTCCCCGTGGCACAGCATAATACAGCAATAATTCTAGTAATTCATGGTCTGCAAAACCCTTCGCACCTTCAGCCAAAAATCGCTGACGCATGCGCTCCCGATGCCCCTTATGCACATTTTCGCTCATTTACTTCCCTCAATTTCCAGATATTTTGTCAGCTCGCCAAAATTACCTCCATAAATGATTTCCAGTAATTTTTCCAGACGACGCAGGCACTTTTTCACCAGTTCTTCTGTGATAACGCCTTCATCCAGCATATCTGCCAGCTCTGCCAAATCAACAACCTTTACAAATCCCGAATCGTAAACAATGACATCTGCCAACAGGTCTGTAAAAAGATAGCTGTTTTCCTGGGCATCATAGGTGGTATCAATGATATCACAATAATAATATACCAATTCCTCTTGATCATTCAGAAACTTACTGACTTTATAGCCGTCTTCCAAAAAATAACAGGATACACCGTGGCTGAATTTTGCCTTTGGACGAAAAACATTCCATTTTGTTACGATTACCTTTTCATCCTGATAAACTAAAATATCATCCCGCAGCAAAATGGTTTCCTGCGGCATAAAACGTTTTCTATATAACACCGGGTGTCCCATACGCTATCCCCTTTTCTATTACTCTGTAAATGGCAGTACATCACAAATGGAAACCTCTGAAGGCTTTGTCCGCAGCGGACCAAACTGAGGTACGATGCTCTGAAAATGCGCTGTTGCACGATGTTCCTCCAGTGCCTTCATGTCCTGATATTTTTCTACAAAATAATAAACACAGGCATCAGCCTGGTCTGCAACCAAATCATAAGCAATGCAACCGGCTTCTTTTCTTGTAGCCAAAACCAGTTTTTCCGCCAGTTCTGTGAATTCTTTCTGCTTTCCTTCCATTAAGGTGTTTTTTGCAATCAGCATAATCATATAACATCTTTCCTTTCTTCATGCTGTTCGCCATGATACATATATGAAATTATAATGAATTTTTTAGAAAAAAACAAGGCAGCAAAGAAAAATGTATAAAAAAATAAAACCCTGCTGACCAAAGCCAGCAGGGTTTTCGTACAACCTGTGATTTTATTTTTTATGAAATTAGATAGGCAGAGATTTGCCTTCTTTTTTCCAATCATGGAATTCAGCAGCTGCTGTAAACAGTGCGTCTGTGGAGGAGTTCAGACCTGTTTCGCAAGAGTCCTGAACAACGCCGATGATGAAACCTACACCTACAACCTGCATTGCGATGTCGTTGCCGATACCGAACAGGGAGCAAGCCAGAGGGATCAGCAGCAGGGAACCGCCGGCAACACCGGAAGCACCACATGCGGAAATTGCTGCTACGAAGCTCAGCAGGACCTTCATTGCCAGAGGAACTTCCATACCCAATGTGTTTACGCAAGCCAGTGTCATAACTGTGATTGTGATCGCTGCACCTGCCATGTTGATTGTTGCGCCCAGAGGAATAGAGATGGAGTAGTTGTCTTCATCCAGACCCAGGGATTTACACAGGCTCATGTTAACAGGGATGTTAGCAGCAGAACTTCTTGTGAAGAAAGCTGTTACGAAAGATTCTCTCAGGCATTTGAATACCAGTTTGTAAGGGTTCTGTTTGATCTGAGTGAACACGATGATAGGGTTCAGGATCAGAGCAACAAATGCCATACAGCCAACCAGGATAGCCAGCAGTCTGCCGTATTCTACGAAGATTTCCAGACCGTTTGTGGAAACTGTTGTGAATACCAGACCCATGATACCGAAAGGAGCAAAGCTGATTACCCATCTAACTGCCTGAGAAACAGCTTCAGAGAAATCGAACAGTGCTTTCTTTGTTGTATCAGATGCGGCTTTCAGAGCCAGACCGAAGATAACAGCCCAAGCCAGAATACCCAGATAGTTCGCGTCAACGATGGAACCCAGAGGGTTTGCCACGATGTTTGTCAGCAGATTTGTGAATACTTCGGCAATACCGCCTGCTGCTTCGTAGCCTTCTGCAGCAGCAACATCGCCCAAAGGCAGTGTTACATGGATGAAGTGGCAGGCAATTACCGCTACTACCGCTGCAAGGAATGTACCTATCAGATACAGGATAACAACACGACCCATGGTTTTGCCGCCGCCTTCGTTACCGCAAGCCAGAGCTGCAATTACCAGGAAAAATACCAGTACAGGCGCGATTGCTTTCAGAGCGCTTACAAACAGAGTACCCAGAATGCCGATTCCTGTTACACCAGGAACAGCCAGACCCAGGATAGCACCCACAATCAAGCCACAAATAATACGTTTTACTAAGCTAATGCTATTCCACTTACTAAGAATGTTTGTCATGATTATGATTCTCCTATTAAATTATAAATGTTCAATATTGCGTTTTGTCAGGTTGTACGAACTTAATATTGAAAGTATTTTTGCCTCCCCTTTTATTGGCAGCAACCAAATACTTTTTCACAAAGCTTTTTACCTGTCGGTGTTACAGCCAGACCGCCTTCTGCTGTTTCTTTCAGTGTAGAAGACATAGCGTCACCGATTTTCTTCATTGCAATAATAACTTCATCGGCGGGAATCGCACTTTCAATTCCTGCCAGCGCCAGTTCTGCCGCAACAAATGCATTGGCAACACCAGCTGCGTTTCTCTTGATGCAGGGGATTTCTACCAGACCTGCAACAGGGTCACAAACCAGACCCAAAATATTTTTCAATGCAATGGCGCATGCATGTTCACACATCTTAGGTGTACCGCCGCAGATTTCTACGATAGCAGCAGCTGCCATAGCGCTTGCTGCACCGCATTCTGCCTGACAGCCACCTGCTGCACCAGCAATGCTTGCGTTGTTTGCAATGACCATACCCACAGCAGATGCTGTGAACAATGCCATTACCACGTCTTCATTGGGAATGTTTCTGCTTTCGGAAATGGTCAGCAGAGCAGAAGGCAAAATACCACAGCTGCCTGCTGTAGGCGCCGCAACAATTCTGCCCATACAAGCATTGGTCTGAGAAACAGCCAGTGCTTTTGTCATGGCATCCCCAAAGATTTTACCGCAGATATTTCTGTTTTCCTGTACTGCACGCATCATTTTGTATGCGTCGCCGCCAGTCAAACCACTTGCGGAACGTTTGTCTGGATCCAGACCTTCCTCTACAGATTCACGCATAACCTCTAAAGAGCGTTCCATCTGCGCGTACAGAGCTTCTTCTGTGCTTTCTGTAGCTTCTGCCTGTTCACGCAGGATGATTTTGGAAAGAGGTTCGTTTGCCTGTGTTGCTGCTGCAACCAGATCTGCCAAAGAATCGTATTTAAACATAGTTTCACCTCTCTCCTTAAATTGCTTTCAGAATGGTGCAGGAGAAAATATGAGGATTTTCCAGAATTGCATCCTGCACGGATTCATTGATATCACCATCGATTTCGATGGTCATAACAGCCGTACCGCCCTTGTGGTCTCTGCACAGAGAGAAGCCATGAACGTTTACGCCTTTTTCTGCCAAGATTTTTGTAACAACCGCAATCATACCTGGAATATCCTGATGAGGGATTACCAGTGTATCAGATTTCCCGTTGATGGAAACTGCGGTGCCATTGATTTTATTGATGACAATGTTGCCGCCACCAACAGAAGCGCCCTGTACCTGTGCAGTTCTTCCTTCTGCATCTTCCAGAGTGATTTCTGCTGTATTGGGGTGAGCACCATCGATATCTGCTTCTTCAAATTCGAATGCCAGACCTTCTTCTTTTGCCACATCCATGCTGACACGAATGCGTGCATCATCTGTATCCATACCCAAAATGCCTGCAATAACCGCTTTATCTGTACCATGTCCTTTGTATGTTTTCGCAAAGGAACCACTGAAACGGATATGGGCTTTTACAGGTGCCGCGCCCAGAATGGACCGTGCATACTTACCAATACGCACAGCACCAGCTGTATGGGAACTGGATGGACCAATCATGATCGGACCGATAATGTCAAATGCCTGTAACATAATATCCTCCCCTATTCATTCTTTTAAACCTTCCCAGAAATCTTAAAGTTTTATTAAAATCTTAAGATTTTGGTCACTACAATTATATATGATAAAATTCTACAAAGTCAATAGAAATAGCAAAAAAAGTTTACAACGGAAGGACATTTTCATACATTGCTCAAACATTTGTCTTTGTACGAAAGACAGTACAAAAATTTTTATGATTTCTACTAAAAATACTATGTCTTTTTTTGCCAATTCTCCCAAAATTATAAACTAATTTAATTTTACCAATTTATTTTTTCTATTGTTTCATAAAATTCATTGTTACTTTTTGACTGCAATAAAAAAGTGATAAAACCGAAATATCAGGTTTTATCACTTTTTTTGTTCAAAATTAATCTTTTACAACTTCATCTTTGGGCAAAAGTACATGTAATACAATTGCAACAACTGCTGCAGGCACAATGCCGGAACCACCAAAGATCAGCTGCAGTGCCTGAGGTGCTTTTGCCAAAATTGCGCTGTTTGCGCCAATACCATAACCAACGCCCAGTGCTACAGACAGAATGGTCAGGTTTCTAGGTGTCATAGGTTCTTTTGTAACCAGCTGGATACCGCTGACTACGATAGAGGAAAACATCATAACTGCTGCGCCGCCCAGAACAGCCTGAGGCATGATGGAAACCAGTGCACCCAGTTTGGGGATCAGACCGCACAGAATCAGGAATACTGCACCTGTAGCCAGCGCCATACGGTTAACAACTTTTGTCATAGCAACCAGACCAACGTTCTGGCTGAAAGAAGTGTTTGGCAGTACACCGAAAATAGCAGCAAAAGTGGAGCCTAAACCGTCACAGATAACGCCACCGGACAGTTCTTTGTCAGTTGCCTCTCTACCCATACCACCTTCCATAACACCGGAGATGTCACCAACAGTTTCTACAGCTGTTACAACGAACATGATCAATACCGGTACAATGGCTCTCCAGTCAAAAATGATCTTCACTGGCATCAGTGCAGGTACTGCAAACCAGCTTGCTTCTCTGACTTTATCCCAGTTCAGCACCCAAGCCTTTGTGTATTCCACGTCGTCTGCTGTCACACCTGTTGTAGGCAGTACAAAGCCCATGATGAAAGCAACGATATAACCAGCAATGATACCGATCAGAATGGAAGATGTGCTTGTAAAACCTTTTGTGCCATGTTTTACAATCAGGATAACCACCAGTACAAATGTAGCCAGCAACAGGTTTTCAATGGAACCATAGTCTGCTGCGCCGCTGCCGCCGCCAAAAGAAGCGATACCAACGGAAATCAAAGACAGCCCGATGGACAATACAACGGTACCTGTAACAACAGGCGGGAAAAATCTACGCAGGGGTTTCAGGAAAAATCCCAGTACGCCTTCCATCAAACCGCCGATAATGGATGCCCCCATAATAGCACCGTAAGCAATAACACCGCCGCCCATATTGGCAACGACGCTGTTAAATACGCCGATAAAGCCGGAACTTGTCCCCATGATAATGGGTACCTTCCCACCAACGGGACCGATGGCAAAAAGCTGAAGCAATGTTACCAAACCTGCAACCAACATAGCATTTTGCAGCAGGCTAACCTGCAGATCCGCAAATTCACTGCCAACGCCCAAACCACATGCGCCTGTGATGATCAGCAATGGTGTCAGGTTCCCTACAAACATGGCAAGTACATGCTGCAGTCCCAGGGGAATTGCCTGACGCAGAGGCATTTTTCCTTCAAAGGAATATGCCGTTCCAGATAAAACTTTTGTGTCTTTCATAGTCCTCTTCCCTCACATACCTTTTACTTGAATTTTTACCAAAACTCATTTTATTTGATTTTTCGACAAATGTAAACACTTGTCATAAAAAAATCCTGTTTTTCTTTTTCCACAAACAGGATTTCTTAGCTTTTTATGGGAAATATGCCCTTTTCCGTAACCAGAAAATCCCCTTTTTGGTCAAAAGTTTCTGACGGAATTTCATCCAACATCAGTTTTTCTCTGCAAATTACAACACGAACGCCATTGCATCTTTCCAAATATCTATCATAATATCCGCCGCCATATCCCAACCGATTACCTTTTCTGTCACAGGAAAGGCACGGCAGGATAATCAGATCAATCTGTTCCGGCATCAGCACCTTACATTCTTCCTTCGGTTCCATAATGCCGAATTTTCCCACTTCCAAATCTCCTTCTTTTGTAATGATATATGCTTCCATATGTCCTTTTTCCAAACATTTTGGCACGGCTACTTTCTTATGATGTTTCCATGCATACTGAATGATGGAATGGGTATCAATTTCCGACGGTGTACCAACAAAACAAAATATGGATTTTGCTTTTTGAAAAACTTCCATTTCACACAAAAAAGCAAAAATCTTCTGACTGGCTTCTTCATTATATTCTTTCGTAAGCACAGCTATTTTTTTCTGTATTTTCTTACGGCATTGCTTCTTTTCCATTTTTTTATCCATATTTTACGCCTCCTTCTATATAGAAAAGAATCCAAAACACCACAGCGTTTTGGATTCCTCATTCTTTATGCAGCAGATTTCCGCAGTTCCAGAGCCACTTTTTCTTCTCTCCGGCGCAGGATGCCACTCATACATTTCAAATATACCAATACAGATACCCCTGCACTAATCAAGTCAACAGCAGGTTCTGCAAAAAAGACATTCTCAATCCCAAACAGCAACGGGAAAATCATCATTGCCGCAAAATAGAGCAGCTTTCTGAATGTAGAAAGTACAATGGAATACTTAACCGCAGACAGACCTGTAAAGCCATCCACAATGGTATACTGCACAGCCAGAGGCAAAATCATCAGTGTCATAATCTTAATGGCCTTCATAGACAATTCCATATAAAAGGCATCATTTGTAAACAGTCTTACGAAATATGATGAGAAAACATGTGCCACCACCATCATCACAGCTGTAAAGATCAGGCAAAGAATCAGTGTATATTTCTGTCCGCTTCTGACACGATCCATCTGGCAAGCACCATAGTTAAATCCCAGAATTGGCTGTGTAGCCCCTGTCATACCACCCATAGGCAGTGTAACCATCAGGAAGAAGCTCTGTGCAATGGTATTGCAGGTTACCAGCTGGTCACCATATCCAGGACCGCCATAATGCTGCAAAACCATATTCATGGCAATGATCAATCCACTATCCAGCGCCACAATAATAAAAGGAGAAAGCCCTGTCAATAAAACTCGAAACATCAATGTCCGGTTATAGCCGCCAAAAGTAATGCGTACTGGCGGTCTTCTGCCGAAAAGGAACAGCAGTACAAATGCACAGGATACCATCTGCGCAATGACTGTTGCCACGGCGGCACCAGCTACTCCCATATTACATCCAAAAATAAATACAGGGTCTAAAACGATATTTGTAATTGCCCCCACAACGACAGACATCATAGCGATTTTAGAATATCCCTGACAGATGATGAACGTGTTCATCCCCATGGATAATATAGCAAAAATACTACCTGCCGCATAAATGGTCATGTAGGTATTTGCATAGGGAAACGTCACTTCACTGGCACCAAACAGCATCAGCAATGGCTGCTTGAACAAAATCACCAGCAGGGTAATCACAACTGCCATGACAATCATCATCAGAAAACAGTTTGCCATGATCTGAGAGGCACCCTTTCGGTCATTCTCCCCCATTTTGATACTCATCAATGGAGAGCCACCAATGCCAACCCACATAGAAAAGGAAGTGATGAGGGTAACAATCGGTCCGCAGATCCCAACACCAGCCAGTGCCGTGGCGCCAATCTCTGGAATATTTCCAATGAAAATTCTATCCACAATGCTGTACAACACATTAATAAACTGTGCCAACATCGCTGGTATGGCAAGGCGTACTACCAATCCTGCCATGCTGTCTGTGCCAAGGTTATTTTCTCTGCGCATACGGCTCCCTCCATCCCTGATTTTTCCAATAGAAACGGATAAAACATAACACATTCCCATATCCGAAGTCAACCATTTTTCCAAAAAGAAACATGCCTTTTTCTGCTGAAAAATATCGCTGTTTACCCGTGAAAATTGGTGAAATTCCTTTCGGAATTCTCCTTGACATTTACTGTCCCACCCCTTATAATGATATAGCATTCACGGAATGCTTCGTTTGATACACTAACGCTAACAAGGGTATATTCTTGTTAGCGTTTTTTTTGCAAGGAGGATTTTATGGAAAACAACACATTTCTGGAAGGAAAAATTGCTGCGCCCCTGATTCGTTTTGCAATCCCACTGATGATGTCGCTGGTACTACAGGCTTTATACGGCGGCGTTGACTTGATGGTCGTAGGGAAATTTGGTACCACCGCAAGCATTTCCGCTGTTGCTACCGGCGGACAGGTCATGCAGGCAGCAACTGTCATCATTACTGGCTTAACCATGGGTGTAACGGTACTGCTGGGGCAAGCCATCGGTGCAAAAAAACCGGAAGAAGCTGCCCATATTGTTGCTGGACAGATCAAACTGTTCACCTGCATTGCTTTGCTGATTACAGTGGTTCTTGTTTGTTTTGCAAAACAGGCATCTCTGCTGATGCATGTTCCCGAAGAAGCCCTGCCCGAAACCATTACTTACATTCGCATTTGTGCTTCTGGTATGATTTTCATCACCGCTTATAACTCTGTCAGCGGCATTTTCCGTGGTATGGGCAACTCCAGATCTCCATTTTTGTTTGTATTGATTGCCTGTACCATTAATATCATTCTGGACTTTGTTTTTGTTGGGCTGTTCCACATGTCCACAGCAGGTGCGGCACTGGCAACGGTCATTGCACAGGCAAGCAGCTTTTTCTTCTCCATTGTTTATATGAAATACACCAAAAAGCATCGCCTGCCCTTCCGCTTGAAACTTTCTGACTTCAAGCAAAAAGGCGCTGTCCGCAGAATCCTTTCTTTGGGTCTGCCCATTGCCGCGCAGGATTTTCAGGTAACGGTATCCTTTTTGATCATTACATCCATCCTCAACTCTCTGGGGGTTGTTGCTTCCGCCAGCGTTGGCATCGCAGAAAAACTTTTTGTTTTCCTTGCGTTGGTACCCATGAGTTTCATGTCTGCCCTTTCCGCTTTTGTTGCGCAAAACGTTGGGGCAAACAATATCAGCCGCGCCACAAAGGCATTCTTTGTAGCAGTGAGAATCTCTTTCTGCTGTGGATTCATGGTGTTCCTGCTGACATTCCTGCAAGGAGATTTTCTGGCGTCTATCTTTACCAATGACCCGGAAGTTATTGCATCCACCCAGTTATATCTGAAAAGCTGTTCCTTTGAATATCTGCTGACAGCCATCAACTTCTGTATGCTGGGCTATTTCAACGGCAGAGGCAGAACAAAATTCGTTTTGCTTCAGGGGGTTTTGACCGTATTTTTGGTGCGTATTCCCCTTTCCTATTTCCTCAGCCGTCTGCCGGGCACGAACCTGCTCATCATTGGGATTGCGGTACCTATGTCTGCCCTCTTTGAACTGCTTTTGTGTATCGGCTTCTTTATCAAATTACAGAAAGAAAAGAAAGTGGTTATGCCCTAAATACAGGAAATATAAAAGGCACGAAATTCCAAATGAACAGGTCCAGTAAAAACGGACAATGACAAAAAGCCCCCTTATGTAGGATAATAGAACTACA
>ERZ826396.522-NODE-522-length-55134-cov-11.788958_pt1 | contig 55134 bp, 51 predicted proteins | sample MGYA00519926_ERZ826396 | MGnify/ENA primary metagenome ERZ826396 (study PRJEB31778, sample SAMEA3449230) | human gut metagenome | biome: human gut; feature: human-associated habitat; material: faeces | place: United Kingdom | collected 2010/2012 ... | reverse complement strand
GGCCAGCATCGCGGCCATGCCGTGCACGTACACGATCATGTCGAGGTACAGCTCGTGCGCCTCGGCGGGCGGCAAGCCGCCCAGCTCCTCGATGCACCGCTGCACGCCTTCTATCGCCACGCTGTCGTACACCTCTGCGAAACCGGTCGCGTCCATATGCGGCGACAGGTACAGGAAATGGAACAAGGGGCGCTCGGTGCGCGCCAAGCGCAAATGCGCGAGGCCGTTCGACTCGAACGCATTGCACCCGTCAAGCGCATGCTCGCGGTTGTAGGCCGCGACCCACGCGCGCGCATGGTCGTAGAGCGCGCACACGAGCTGCCGCATGTCGCCGAACTGGCTGTAGATCGGCTGCACCGAGCATCCCGCGCGCTCGGCCACCGTCCGCGCGCTCAGCGCGCCCTCCCCCCGCTCCCGCACGATGGCGAGCGCCGCATCGAGCACGTCCTTTCGCGTCACCTTCTGCTCGGCCACGTCGCCTCCTTTCATATAACACTTGTAATATTACGTATGTAATATACAGAAGCGCCCAGCGGGTGTCAAGCGGGCTTCCCTCCCGTAACGAACCGGGAGCGGCGTAAGCACGGCTCGCCATCAGTTGAGCGGGAGGGCGAAGGCGCCCGCGCGCCTCCCCCTACAATCGGCGGCGTACTCGGACCCGCTCCGACCGCATGAAAGGAGTTGCATTCCATGAAGAACCTCGAGAAGCGCCGCAACCGCACCATCGCCCGCGCGCAGAACCGCCACGCGGGCATGCGCGCGCCGCACATCGACAAGACGGCCATCAGCCCCTACGACTACTACTGCGACGGCTACGGCATGCCGGGCGCCTACGGCAACGGCTACGTGTCCGTGCTGAAAGTGTCAGCCGGCACGGTGGAGAAGACGAACGACCTGCTCATCGACGGCATCGTCACCTATGACAAGGCCGAGACCGCCGATGCCTACATCGGACAGATCAACATGCTCACGGCCTCGTCGTTCTGCGGCATGGCCGGCCAGGTGTGGGGCTACGACCTCGCGCGCCACGACGGCATCGCCAACGGCAAGAGCAAGCCCCTGTTCACGGAGAGGCAGTTCGACGGCAGCGCGCTTGAGGTGTTCGACGCCGCCCCGCTGCTCGACGCCGGCGTGGAGCTGTTCGGCACAGCCGAGGACCGCCGCTTCCATCCCCTGCCCGGCGCGCACGTCATCTGCGCGAACAAGGGCGTGACGGCCTACCGCCCGAAGGAGGACCGCCCGCTTCGCCCGGAGGAGGGCGAGGGCTACGGCGTGTGGTCGTTCATCGCCATCTCGCTGTCGGCCGACCGCGACTTCGCCGCCGACCTGTTCATCGAGGACGCCGGCGTGTGGACGGAAAACGACAGCGAGAAGGATATGCTGGCGTTCCTCGAGCAGCACCGCCGCGAGATCGTCTGGTCGGTGATCGAGTGCGGGCGCGACTCGAACGTCCTGTTCGAGCGCACGTACGTGGGATATGCGCACCGCATGATGAAGCCGAACGAGATCGGCGACGCCATCACCGTGGGCCCCTACGTCACCCTCGCGCGCAACGCCGTGCCCGCCACCGGCTTCGCGTCGCTCAACGACCTGCAGCTGTCCGACTGGCTCAAGCAGATGGACTTCGAGCCGCTCACGGACCTGTCGAAGTAGCGCGTCATGGCTGCCAACACAACGCCCGCCGCAGGCGGCGCCCCCGCAAGCACGCCCACCGGCACCCCCGGCGCCCCCGGCCCCGCCAATGCCTCCGGCCCCAATCTCGCGGGCGCCCCCGGCCCCGCCGGGGCCCCCAACCCTGCCGGCGCCTCCAAACCCGCCGCGCCCCCCGACGACGCCAAGAAGGTCGGCCTCATCGGGCTCGTGGGCATCGTCATCAGCGCCATGATCGGCGGCGGCATCTACAACCTGCCGCAGAACATGGCCGCCGACGCCTCCGCGGGTGCCATCATCATCGCGTGGGTCATCACCGGCGTGGGCATCTGGTTCATCGCCAACACGTTCCGCATCCTGTCGGCCGCGCGCCCGGAGCTCACCAACGGCCTGTACACGTACGCCGAGAAGGGCTTCGGCAAGCTCATCGGCTTCTTCGTGGCCTACGGGTACTGGATCTGCAACTGCTTCGCGCTCGTGGCGTACGCCGTGCTGGTGATGTCCACCCTCAACTACTTCGTGCCGGATTTCGCGGGCGGCAACAACATCCCGTCCATCATCGGCGGGTCCGTCATCACGTGGATCATGTACGCGCTCGCCCTGCGCGGCGCGAAGTCCACGAGCTTCCTCAACATCATCGGCACCATCGGCAAGCTTCTGCCGGTGGCCATCTTCATCTTGGCCGTCGCCATCGTGTTCAAGCTCTCCGTGTTCCTCGGGGGCTTCTGGGGCATGAACGGCACCGTCGACCTCTCGCTGAGCTTCGACAACGTCATGCCGCAGGTGCAGGCCACCATGCTCGTCACGCTGTGGCTGTTCCTCGGCATCGAGGGCGCCGTGGTGGTGTCGGGCAAGGCGAAGTCGCAGGCCGCGGTGCGCAAGGCCACCACCATCGGCTTCCTCGTCACGCTGGCGCTCTACATCGTCGTGTCGCTTCTGCCGCTCGGCGTGTACTCGCAGGAGGAGATCGGGAACCTGGCCGACCCGTCGATGGCCGCCATCATGCTGGACAAGTTCGGCAGCTGGGGCGAGATCATGGTGAACGTCGGCGTCATCGTCTCGGTTTTGAGCTCGTGGCTCGTGTGGATGCTCATGCTCGGCGAGATGCCGTTCGCCGCATCGAACAGCGGCATCTTCCCCAAGGCGTTCGTGAAGGAGAACAAGCAGGGCTCGCCTTCCACGGCGCTGCTCTGGACGACCATCATCATCCAAGCGGTGTTCATCGCGTCGCACTTCATCGGCAGCGACGCGTGGACCACCATGATCAGCATCACGAGCGTCATGGCGCTGCCGTGCTATCTGTTCTGCACGCTGTTCCTGTTCAAGATCGCGTATCGGAAGGACTACCCGAAGGGCATCTTCGCCAGCCGCGGCATGGCGGTGTTCACGGGCGCGGCGGGCTCGCTCTACGGGCTGTGGCTCATCTACGCAGCCGGGTTGAACTACCTCATGGTGGCGTGCATCGTCTACGCCGTGGGCATCCCGCTCTACATCGTGGGCGTGCGGCAGCACAACCCGCAGGAGAAGCTGTTCGCGAAGCGGTCGGACAAGATCATCCTCGCCGTGGTGCTGGCTCTCGGCGTCGCCGGAGCCGTCTACTCCATCATCACGTTCGGTCACGTGAAGCTTTAGGCGTGACGGCCACTTCCCGCAGGTAGAGGCCGGGGTGCGCAGAAGGGCGCCCCGGCCTCGCCCCTGCTTGCGGCCCCGCTCCCGCCGCCTCCGTCTCGCGCGCCGGCCCCGCCTCCGGCTCCCACCGCTCCACCACGCTCGCGCTCTCGGCCAGCTCGACGCCGGGGCACGCCCGCGCGAGCGCGTCTGCGCACGCGAGCGGCAAAGCGGCGCTTCGCACCTCCGCGTCGAAGCCGCACGGCACGCCGGCCCGCGCGGCCCACTCCCGCGCGCGCCGCGCGTCCTCGCCGAACGCCTTCGCGCATTTCAGGAACCGGTCGCCCTCGTCTTGGCTCATCCACGGATGCGCGGCGCGCAGGTCGGCGTCGGCGAAGAACGCCTTGTTCTGCTGGAAGATCTGCCCCGTGTTCTTGTTGTCCGAACTGCAGTAATGCACGCCCAGGCGCAGCCCCTCGCGGCTGGCGAACTCCATGAGCGCCAGCGCCTCGACCTCGCTGCCCGCCACGGGCACGCCGCCGCCGTACCAGTAGTCATAGAGGTACTTGAAAGGACGTTTCCGCAGCTTGAAGCCGCGTTTTGCGAACTCCGCGCCGTTGTGCAAAGGGAAGCAGAACTCCAGCAGGTTCACGCCGCGCACGCCCGCGGCGTCCGAGCGCCGCAGCAGCTCCTCCATCCAGGCGCGCGACCCGGGGATCACGGGCACTTCCACCACCACATCGGGCAGCACGGCCGCCGCGCGCTCCATCAGCGCGTACACCCGCTCCTGCCCGTCGTCGGCGTCGGGCGGCTTCACGCTGAAGCGTATCTCGGTAAGCCCCGCGTCGGCCAGCACGCGCAGCCCCGCCTCGTCCAACAAGTCGCCGCTCGTGTACAGGCGCGTGTGCGCGCCGGGGTACAGCTCGCCCGCGCGCCGCAGAAACGCCTCCACCTCGCCGGGGTAGAGCATCGGCTCGCCGCCGGTGATCGCCAAGCAGCGGAACCGCGCGCCCGCGTCGTGCGCCCGCTCCAGTTCGCGCACGATATCGCGTTTATGGGTGCGGAAGTAATCGTAATGATCCTGGTTGGGATTGAAGCAGAAATAGCAGCTCTTCGTGCATTTCAGGTCGATGAAGAACGTCGCCGTCTCCTCGCCGGTGCGGCATGCCGCGCACGCCGGCGACAGCCAGTTGCGCCACAGCGAGAAGCCGCCGTTCTCGCAGCGGCACCCGCACGCGGCGGCCACGCGGGCGCGCTCCTCGCGCGGCGTGCCCTCCTTGCGCTCGAAGGGCACGCCGAACTTCTCTACCGCGGCCTCGAAATCGCGTTCCACCTCGTCGAACGCCTCCGCGTACTCCTGAAGATCCACCCGTGCCCCTTCCCGCGAAGCCTCAGTCTTCTTGTGCGGTCAACTCCTCTTCCAGCCGCGCCGCCGCCGCGCGGTCCATGCGCGCGAACGCGGCCAAGGCCCCGGCGAACGCGGCGTAAAACGCCCGCCCGTCTTTCTGGATGACCGCGCTGGCGAACGCATCGACCCACGTCAGCAGGTGCTTGTCCAGAAAGCGCCCTTGCACGGCCAGCGTCTGGCGCACCTCGCCATCGCGCCCGTCGGCGTACGCCTCGTACGCGCGCTGGCTCGTGCGCCCCAGGTAGTCCATCATAGCAGCGATGTGGTCGTCGGGGAAATGCTTTTCCGCACGCAGCTTGAAGCCCGCCTCGTGGTAGAACGAGCGCACGTCGAGCGTGCTTTCCTGGAACACCATCGACTCCTTGCCCACGTACGGCGACTCCCACGGACGCACGTAGGACGCCCCCGGCACTTGGAACAGCTTCGCGTAATCCGAGGCCAGCGCCTCGATGAACGCCTCGTCCCCGGCCGACGCGGCGCTCTTGCGCATGCACGCGCACGCCTCGTCCATGCACGCGGCCGCGCTGCGCCCGCTCGAGCCCACCTGATGGCGGGCGACCTGCTGGAACCCGTCGCGCCCCAGCTCGTCCCGCACGGCCTCGAGCACGTCCCGCCCCTGCTCGCCGAACATCGCCGCAACGCCCTCGCGCGAAGGCTCGCTTCCGAACACCACATGCAGCAGGTTGTACAGGTACGCACGGCGAGCGAGCGCCATCGCCGCCTCGCATTCGCGCCCGCGCTCCCGTTCGCGCTCCTGCCCGCACCCGCTCTCGCGCTTCTCCATGAAGCCCCCTTCCATCATGGCCGCCGCGTCAGACGCCTCCGCGACACCGCCGAACCGCCCTGCACGACGCCGTCACAACGCCGCCGAACCGCCCCGCCCGACGCGCCGACGCCGCCGAAGGGCCGCCGCGCACGCGCTCGCTGCGGCGCGGCGGCCCGACCGGACGCGGCTACTACCAGTTGACCTCCCGATACCCCTCGTCGAAGGCGCATTCCTTCGTCTTGATGAGGATGTTCGGCTGCGTCTCCTCCGGCGAGGGCAGAACGGCGATGCGCCCCTCGTCCAAGTCGCCGCCGAATTCGGCGCGAAGCTCGTCGACGTCGCCGAACTTGAGCGCCCGGTTCGGGCACCCGGCCACGCACGCCGGCTCCCCGCCGCTTTGGCGCAGGCCGTAGCACCCGTCGCACTTGCCGGACACGCCCTGCTCCGGAAAGAACTTCGGGTGGCCGTACGGACACGACATCACGCACATGCGGCACCCGATGCACTTGCCCTGATCTTGGATGACCGTCCCATCCTCGGCCTTGTAGATGGCCCCCGTGGGGCAGTTCTTCAGGCAAATGGGATCTTCGCAGTGGTTGCAGCTGGCGGAATAGCTGTACCCCTGCACCTCGGGGAACCGCCCCACGGTGTACGTGTGCGCCTCGCGGTACAGCGTCCCCACTTCGAGGCGGTTCTTGTCCTTGCACACCACCTGGCACGCACGGCAGCCGATGCAGCGCGTCATGTCAAGGTAAAATCCAACAGTCATGATGCTCCCTCCTGACTAGCCGAGGTCGACGATGCGCATGGGAAGGTCGCAATCGGCTTCAAGCGATACCGCTTCGTACTTCTCGAAGTTGCAGTTATTGTTGTTGTAGCTGGTCACCCCGCAGCCAGAGATGTCGTTGCCGATGAGGTAGTTGTCGGCGCCCGCCAGATCGATGCCCGTCGCCTCGTCCACATCGACCCACGACCCGTGGGGGATGCCCACTTGACCGGGGCGCATGTTCTCCATGCAGCAGGCCTTGCGCAGCACCTCTCCGTATTTCGTCCACACGCGCACGGTGTCGCCGTCTTCGATCCCCTTCTCGGCAGCATCGGACGCATTGAGGAACACAGGGTTCGACCAAGCCTCGCGCATCCAAGGGCAGTTGTCGAACACGGTGTGCGAACGGCGGAAGTAATGCGGGTTGAACATCAGGTAGGGGTACTCGCCCGCCTCGCCGCCGATCTCCCCGTTTTTGAATGTGGTCTCGTAGCCGACGGACGGCACGATGTACTCGGGATACGGCTGGTACTCGCGATCCGTCAGGCCGATGCTGTTGTACAGGTCGGCCTTCGCCTGACTGGTGATCTCGAACTTTCCGCTCGCGGTGCCAAGCGGGTTGGCGTCGGGATCGGCGATGAAGTCGGCGTACCCCAGAAACGCGCTGTACTGGTCGCCCAGTGCGCGCTCCACCTGGTAGCCGCCGTTGTCGATGAACTCCTGCAGCCCGACGCGCCCGCTTTGAGGCTCGCCCTCGACGCCCCACTGCTCGATATCGTCCTCGGTGATGGAGATGAGCGGCTCGTACGCACCGGAACCGTCCTCTTTGACGACCGTCGTTCCTGCCAGCTGGTTGAAGAACGCTTGCTTCTCGCTGATGGGATAGACCGTCGCGGAATCGATCCCCAGCGCTTCGAGGATGAGCGTGTTGATCTCCTGGTCGGTCTTCGCCTCGTACAAAGGCTCGGTCACCTGCGAATAGCAGAACAAGAACTCCCGGTTGGACGAATCCAGGCCGCCCGGCACCTCCCATTTCGTGGTGACCGGCAACACGATGTCGGAATAGCGCGCCTGCGTGTTCATGAACTGGGCTTTCGCCAGCACGAAATCCATCTTGCGGTGCGCCTCGATGCCCCGCTTCATGTTGGGCCCTGTTTGCAGATAGGCGTTCTCGTCATGGACGATGCAGTGGATGTCGCACGTCTTGTCGACGCCCGCTTGGGATCCGTCGCCCGCGTACCAATCTCCCACCTGACGATACGTGCCGGAGAAGCACGCCTCCCACACGTGAGGGCCGGGAATGACGCCGTCGATGGGATTCTCCAGGCTGGGAAGCCCCGACTTGCCCGCCTTCACAAGGGCCGGGCCGCCGTTACCGGCGTTCGCATGGTAGTTGTTCGCGGTGCAGTTGCCCGGCTTGCCGAAATGGCCCCCCATCGCGCCGAGCGTCATGAACAGCTGAGGGACGTTCTCCGACCCGTTGCAGCGCGCAGCCGCGAAGTTGTGGAGCATCCACACGTTGCGGGTTTTGCCGATCTCGCGCGCGAAATACGTGATCTGTTCCACCGGAACGCCGCAGATGTTCGACGCCCACTCAGCTGTTTTCGGCTGGCCGTCGTAGACGCCCTCCACGTAATCGCGGAAGTTCACGTCCTCCTTGAGGTCATCGGGCTTGTGGTCGGCGTCGAAGCCCACCGTGTACTTGTCGAGGAAGTCCCAGTCGATGACGTCGCCTTCCTCTTTGTCGAGGCGAAGCATCTCGGAGGCCACGCCCAGCATGAACGCCGTGTCCGTGCCGGTGCGGATGGGAATCCAGTACGCGTCGAGCATTTGCGCGGAAGCCGTGTAGATGGGATCGACCGTGATGAACTTGACCCCCGCCTCCTTGGCGCGAAGGTAATGGTAGCTCGGCGTGCCCGGAGCCGACCAAGCGGGATTCGACGCGTAGAACACGATGGTGTCGGCGTTGAGCATGTCGGTGCGGTCGTTGCAGGTGCCCGCATCGGTGCTGGGGATGCCGATGGTGGTGTCCGGGTTCAGCAGGTACGAGCCGTGCGACGTCGAGTCGGCGACGGACGTATGGCCCCCGTAGGCCAGAAGCGGCGCGAACGCGTAGCGCGAGCCATAGCTGCCGAGGAGGAACGCCTGGTTGCCGTACTTTTCCTTGATGGCCTTGAACTGGCCGGCGACGTAGTCGATGGCCTCGTCCCAGCTGATGCGCTCCCATTCGTCCTTGCCGCGCAGCTCTCCGTTGGGGTTCTCGGGCGACCAGCTCTTGCGCTTCATGGGGTACTTCAAGCGGTCTGCGCCGAAGCACTGCTGCTGTTGGGCCTTGCCGCGCACGCAGCCGCGCTGCTGCGGGTAGTCCGGGCTGTCCTCGTGCGTGTCGTCCGTCTTCTGGCGAATGACCGCGCCGTCCTTCACCATCACCTTGTTCATGCAGCGCCCACCGCAGTTGTGCCAGCACGCGGAAGCCACCCATGTGCCGCCGTCGGCCGGATCGGTGGGCAGCTCGTGCTTGTCAGCGGCGTCGAGGCTCGCTTCCGCGGAGCACCCCGTCGCCGACAGGGCGGCAGCGCTCGCCGCCACCGCGGCGGCGGCCCCGAGAAAGCCGCGACGCGATATGTTCTTCGATTCGATGCTCACGATATTCCCCCTTGCTTCCCTAGGCCACCGTGCAGGTTGCGTAGAACGCGTAGCGCGAGATGCCCACGCCGACGATCGCCGCGACGCAGATGGCGACGGCGACGGCGCGCTTGCTCGCAATCCTCGGCGAGAGCGCCACGAGCGCCGCAGAGGCGATCGGCGCGATGACGAGCGCCGCGATCTGGCTCGCAGGGTCGAAGCCCTCGTTGGAAAACGCGACGGCCTCCAGCACAAGGCCCACGGCGAGCGCCGCGTTCACGACGAAAGAGACGATGCGCAGCACCGCACCGTCATAGCCCTCCGAGCCGAGCACGGCGAACAGCGCCAGACCCATGGCCAGATCCCCGGCCAGAAACGCGAGGATCGTCGCCGGCGCGTCGCACCACACCGCGATGCCGTACACGTCGGTGTAGGCCACGCCCATCATGACCATGCAGACCACGCCGACGACCGCCCCCACAACGCGCAGTCCGTACGGGCTGTCCTTGCGCACGAGCGTGACGACAAGGTCGATCGCGGCCAGCACCATGAAGCACCCCGCGACCAAGACCTCGCGGATCATGCCGGAACCGAAGTTGACCGTCCCGCCAACCACCGACTGGATCGCCCGCGGAATGCTGTGCACGTGCGTGGCAGCCGCCACGATTCCCGCGGCGAACAGGATAACGACCACGAGGGGAACCAGCCACGGGCGCCCGCCTTCGCGCCGACGCCGCAGCCCCGTTTCGAACGCATACGCGCCTGCGGCCACGCCCCCCAACATGGTGAACACATACAGGGATTCAAGCCCCATATCCAAGCCTCCTCTTCCCGCGCGCCCGCCTCTTCGGGCAAGCGCTCGCTTTGCGGCGCGCCTCCTCAGCGCGCGCCATCGGAGCGTCAGAGCGTGCGCGGCGACGCCTTGTGCAGACGTGCGCGCATGCTCGGACGCATGCTCTGTGGGAATTCGGCCGATCCCTCCATCGCCTATTATGGCAAAATTGTCGTGCGACAATCAAGAGTGTCGCACGACAATTTTTTGATTGGGTTATACTATTTTGAGGATAGATTGAGGGAGCGGGACGGCCCTCTTGCGTTCGAGAGGGGGCTGCGCAACCGTCGAGCATCTCCGCGCCCTCGCCCTCGTCAGGCAGGACGGCCTTTCGCATTCGAGTGAGAGCCGCACGGCGGGCCTTTCACGCTTGAACGAAAGCTGCGCGACGGACCCTCCCCGCCTCCGAGGCCGCACCTCGCCCTCGGAGGTCGCGCCCCGCCCTCCGAGAACGCATTCCATCCCCCGAGGTCGCGCCCTGCCCTCCGAATCGGGTTCTCGCTCTCAGGGTTCACATTCCGTCCTCCGAGCCCGGATCGCGTTTTTCGAGTTTGAACCGCGCTTCTCGGATTCGGATTCCGCTCCCCGGGCTCGCGCTCCGCTCCTCCGGTTCGCGTTCCACTCCCTGGGCTTGCTCTCGCTCTCCGGATTCAAATCTCGCCTCCCGGCTTGCATTCCGCCCTCCGAACCCGAATTCCGCTCCTCCAGTTCACACTCTGCTCTGCGAGCCGAAATGCCGCTCCTTCGGCTCGCGCTCGCCCTCCAAGTTGGAATGTCGCACCTTTGGTTCACGCTCCGCTCTCCGAACCCGAGTTTCGCCCAATCTGCCAGGCGCTTGAAGCCGCACTACCGCATTTCGCCCTATCTGCACCATCGCATCTCGCCCTACCTGCACCGGATGTTTCACGTGAAACATTCGTTCGCACATAGAAAGCCTTGCCTTGCCCCTCCCCTCGCCAGCTTTGCTCTTGCGATCCCGCCGCCCTCCGCTTTGCTCGCAGAAAAATGTTTCATGTGAAACATTCGTTCACGGCGCGGAGCCGCGCCGCGCTCTCGGAAGCGCCCTCGCAGAGCAGGGGCCTCGTTGGGTTCCCGAAGGCGCGTTGCGAAACGAACCCTCAAGCATCCTTGCGAAGCATCTCGGAGACGATTGCGCGCGAAGCCGAAAACGGAGGAGGCGCTTCTTCCCCGCTGCAGTTCGAGCCGCCTTCCCGGGACGGCCCCTTCGCCTCCCCTCCATCCAGATCGAGGATCGGAGCGACCCTCGAGAAGACCGCCGATCAGCCGCACCGAACGGCCCCGCTCCGATCCCGAAGCCGCCGGATCTCCCGAGGTCCGGAATCCCAGCCCTGCATCGTTCACCGCCTCGGCTGCGCCATCCCTCCCCCTCCTTCGCCCCATTGCAACCGAAAGGCATCCTCGCAAGCGGCGGCTTCGAATCGCACGCAGCCCCAGGCGTCGCACGGCAGCCGCACCGAACGGCAAGCGGCAGCAAACCCGAGCGGCACGCGGCCGGCACCCGCTCGCATGCACGCCGCATACCGTCCGCGACCCGCACGCCGCACGCAGCCCGCACGCCGCACGCCGCCGCAACCGCGCGTCTTCCGCCTCGCGCGCCCTCCGCAATCCGTACGCTGACAGCGTGCCGCATGCCGCATGCCACAGCCGCTCGCCGCACCACACCGGCCGCATGCCGCCGCGAACCCACCCGCGCCCGCCGCGCTCCTAGCGCTCGGAAGCCTCCTTCCCCGGCTCCTTCGCGAACCCCTCGCTGTAGGCGCTCGGCACCACGAGGGAGCTGCCGTTGTCCTGCATGCCCTCGTAGGTGAGGTGCATCTTGCGCAGCGACAGCGCGATGTCGTCGTGCGAATACGTCTCCGCCACCTCCTGCAGGATGGCCGACACGTCGCGCTCGGCCTCCATGAGCGCGATGCGCGCGTTCTTGCGGCATTCGGCCTGCGCCTCGAGCGACATCACGCCCTGCAGCTCCTTCGGGATGATGATGTCGCGGATCTCCACCGACAGCACCGTGATGCCCCAGTCGGTCACCTTCGCCTCAACGGCCTCCTGAAGCTCCTGATCAAGCTGGTGGCGGCGCATCACCACGTTCGACACCGACGCGCGCCCGATGGCGTCGCGCAGCGCCGTCTGCGCGGTCAGCGCCACGGCGAAGCGGCAGTCCTCCACCTCCGTGCACGCCTTCTCCGGATCCCAGATCATCCAGAACAACACGGCGTCCACGTCGAGCGGCACGAGGTCGCTCGTGAGCGCCTCCTCCGCGCCGAACGGCGTGGCGATGGTGCGCTGGTCCACCCGCAGCGTGCAGAACTCGATGAGCGGGATGCTGAAGAAGATGCCCGGCCCCGCCAAGCGGCTGAACCGCCCGAGCCGCATGATCACCGCGCGCTCCCACTCCAGGCACACGTGCACCGACGACAGCACCGCCAGCCCCACGACGAGCGCCACGGCGATGGCCGCGAGGCTCAGCGCCCCTGTCAGCGCGTACCACGCCCCCAGCACCGCCAAGAACGCCGCCAGCGCCAAGATCACCGTCACCATCACGGCGCCGTTGCGCGTGGCCTTCCTGCTGGGGTCGGACCGGTAGGCGTCGGCGGCCACGCCGAACTCCATCTCCGAGCGGCGGTACGAGTCGCGCTCGTCGCGCCCGCCGCGCATCCTGTCACTTCTCCTCATGGCTCCTCTTCATCCTTCGAACGTGCTTGGACACCAGCTTGGGAACATCGTCGTACGTCATGCCCTCCTTGAGGCAGCTCTTGACGAACTCCTCGACCAGCGCGTCCACCCGGTCGCCCTCGCGGGGAAGCGAGTCCAGGTCGTTCACGAACACGCCGCTGCCGCGCACCGTCGTCACGTAGCCGTCGCGCTCCAGCCCCATGTACGCCTTGCTCACCGTGTTGTAGGCGATGTGCAGGTCGGCGGCGTACTTGCGCACGGTGGGAAGCTTCTCGCCCGGTTCGTAGAACCCCGAGTTGATCAAGAACTCCATGCGGTCGCGCAGCTGAACCCACAACGGCAGGTCGCTCTGGTCGCAAAATGAGAATGTCGGTGTTTCCTTCGCCACAATCGATGCCGTCGCTTCCTTCAGACCGCGGTTTGAACGCCGGCGTTCACGAGCACGAACCGCAGGCTGAAGCCGCCGACAAGGACGAGCACCGCCATGGCGGCGACGATGCCGCTTGCATGGTTGCGCCGGGCGAGCAGCGCGGACGTTTCGATAGCCAATGGCATCAGTATACCGCATCCCGCGAACCCCAACCAAAACACCCAGGCTTGATCGCCCGACAGCAACGCGTCGAACGGCCTGTCGGCGCTTGCGGCGTTCACCGTGATCGCGCACATGATTACCGCCAACGCCTCGAGGACGACGATCGCCGCGTCGGCAAGGGAAAGCCCGCGAAACCAGGGGAGCGATCCCGCGCGGCTTTCGCACAGGCAGACGCTGATCAGGGCCACCGCGCATCCGCACGACAGCGCCGACAGCAAGAAAAGCACGGGCAGCCACGCGGAGCGCCACAGGTCCACCGCGATGACGCTCTCCAGCAAAAGCCCCGTGTACACCATCACGGCGATCGCCAGCACCTCGCCGATCACCTTCGCCGCCAGCGCCGCCCGCTCCCACGCCGGCCCCAACACCAGCACGGACTCGGCAAGCGCGAGGGTCAAACACGCCGCGAACAGCGTGAGGGCGAAGGTGCCGATGGAGACGAAGCTGCCGGTCGGATGCAGGAACAGCAGGTAGAACGCCTCTGGACGGCCAAGGTCGGCCAAAAGGCACAGCATGCCGACGACGAGCATCGCGAAGGCGATCGCATAGCCCGTCGCCACGACGCGCCGCTGCGTCTCCGGACGGAAGCGGCGGCCCGCGCATCCGGACGCCGCCCGCGCAAGGCGCTCGCGGCGCGAACGGGAGAAGGCCGTGTAGAGGTCGACGGCCGAAAGCACCGCGAAGCTTCCGGCGGCCGCCCCGCCGAGGAACAGGTACCACACGATGAGCTCGCCGAACGTCATCCCTCGCCCCTCTCTCGCCGATGCCGTCTGCGCAAACGTCGCCCGCCTCGGCGCGACCGCGCCGAGGCGACGCGCATCGCCGCCGCGGCCTGTGTCAGCGCGACCACAGGCGCTGTCCGCTGACGCGCGCCGTTGCCGCCGCTGCGCCGAGATTCGCCACCTGCGCAAGCGCGCACGTCGCGCCATCGCTGCCATGTCCCGCGCCGACGCGACCGCGGGTGCCGTCCACCGGCGCACGTCGCCGCCGCCGCTGCGCCGAGCCTCGCTGCCCGCGCAAGGGCGCACTCCGCGCCATCGCGCCCGTGCAACCGCGAGCGTCGCACCAGCGCCGCCCGTGCAAGCGCGAGTGCCGTCCACCAGCGCACGTTGCCGCCGCCGCTGCGCCGCGCCATCGCACCCGTGCAAGCGCGAGAGCCCCGCCATCGCCGCCATGTGCGCGGCGCGTCGGTGGAAACACCGCGGAAACCGGTCTTGCGCAGACCGCCGATCCCGCTGCGGCGGCCGATTCCGCGAAAGCTACCGCCTCACTGCGGCAATCGATTCCGCGAAAGCCCCAGCCTCGCCGCCGTCGCCTCGCTCCCAACGGTGTTCAGGATACCATTTTGTCGCACGACAATCAGCCCGATAACGAAAAGAACCGTGCGGATGCGAAACACTACTCCGCGAAACGGCGCTCCTCGAAACGGCACTCCGTCCGCTCCGTCCGCCCCTCCCACCCGGCCAGCCTATACCTTGCGGTAAGAAATTGCGGAACTTTTTCCCATATCTTACCGTTACCGGCAAAACGAGTGTTTCCAGAGGCGCAAATGCCGTCTTCTACCCTCATTTTTGTTGCAAATACAACAAAAATGAGGGTTGTTATGTAAATCTAAGCTTTGAAATGAGGCAAAACGGTACAATATCGATGAGAATCGTCGGATTTCTTACCGTAGCGCCTCCGGCGCCTCCGACATCCCCGATATCTCCGACATCCCCGGCATCTCTGGCATCCCCGGCATCTCCGACAACCTGCAAGAGACGCAAGGGCATCCCCACCTTGCTCAACCACGACCCTGAGCGGATCCTCTTGCATCCCCCATCAACAAGGCCCCATCAACAAGCCGCGCCCTCCGCTACGCTCGATCAAATCCGAGCGCTCGCAGATCGCTGGGCAGCTCGACGGTCGCCCCAGCTGAACCCTCGACGATATGCAACCCGGCACCGAGCGCCCTCAGGTCGTCTGGCGTCTCGATACCCGTTTCGACTGATCACCCAAGGGCATGCGGCCCGATATCGGACAGGTCGGCAAGATGTGTCACAGCGACGACACCTTTTCGCGCAAACGCGCCAGGTCGTCGGCATCGGGATGGGCAAGGGCGACGTCAAAGTTCTCGATGAGTTGGGCCATGCGCGCCGCCTGCGCCGGATGCGCCTCGGCCTGGCGCTCGTAGCGCTCGCGCACGCTCGCCGGCATGCGGCCCTGGCACATGAACGTGCCCACGATCTTCGCCGACTCGGGCACGTGCTCCGCAGCGCGCGCCATCACGCCTGCGAAATACGTCTCGTCCGTGCCGAAGCCGGCCGTGCCGAACAAGAACACCTCCTTGCCGCCGAGCGAGGACAAAAGCTCGGCCATCCCGTCAGAGCAGTCGCCGCGATTCGTCCAGAAGCCCGCGTACACCCGCTCAGCCCGCGAAAGCGCCGACGCATCCACCTCCTCCACGCGCCCGAACACAAGCCGCCCCTCCTCGGGCAGCGCATCGGCCACGGCACGCGCAAGCGCCTCGGTGTTTCCGGTCCTGCTGTCGTACACGATCACGTAGTCCATACGCCGTCCTTCCCTGCGAATCCGCGCATGCCGCACATCCCATCCGCGCGAGCCGCGCGCCCGTCTTGGTTTTCGCTTTGTTATACACCTCGGCATACGCAGGGTAAACACGACGCACATGATCGCCATTCCGTCGCCGACAGTCGCCCTCCGCGCGCGACCGTCCAGCACAACTCGCAAGCGCCCCGCTCCAACAGCCGACGGGCACGAAGGCTCCATGCTATACTGTCGCCGCGGAGCAACCCGAGCCGCCTCGCGAACGCGCCGACCGACGCGAGGCGATGGCGAACGCGCCGACCAACCGAGCGCGACCGCGAGCACGCCCGCCGACGTCTCGAGCGCGCAAGCCGGCACAACGGAAGAGAGAATCGGAACGGAAACGACGAGAGGAGCGCCCATGAGAGCGGTCGTTCAGCGCGTCAAGCGCGCGCAGGTGGACATCGACGCCGAGACGGTCGGCTCGATCGGGCGCGGCCTCGTCATCCTTTTGGGAGTCGGCCGCGACGACGCCGAGGCCGACGTCGAGCGCCTATGGGGCAAGATATCCCGTCTGCGCATCTTCGAGGACGCCGACGGAAAGACGAACCTCTCGCTTGCCGACGTGAACGGGGACGTGCTCGTGGTTTCGCAGTTCACGCTGTTCGCCACCTGCAAGAAGGGCAACCGCCCCTCCTTCACGCACGCCGGCGCGCCCGCCGAGGCGATGCGCCTCTACGAGGCGTTCGTCGAGCGCGCCCGCCGCGATGTGCCCCGGGTGGAAACGGGCCGGTTCGGCGCTTCCATGGACGTGAGCCTGGTCAACGACGGGCCCTTCACGCTCTGGCTCGACACCGACGCGCTGTAACCCCTTCGAGAAGGTCGCCTTCGCGCAAAGGCGTCCGGCGCGCGTCGGTGCGCGCCTTTCCGAACGGCAGACCCTTCCGACGCGATGCGCCTACAGCAGGGCACGCTCCCACTCGGCCTCTTTGAAGCCCACGAGCACGAAGTCCTCGCCCACCACGAGCGGGCGCTTCACCAGCATGCCGTTCTCAGCCAAAAGCGCGTACGCCTCCGCGTCCGACATGCCCGCATCCAGAAGCGCCTTCACGTTGCGCTCGCGGTACAGCATGCCGCTCGTGTTGAAGAAGCGGCGCAGCGGCAGCCCGCTGCTCGCATGCCACGCCGCCAACTCCTCAGCCGTGGGATTGTCTTCGACGATATGCCGGTCGACGTACGTCACGCCGTGCGCGTCGAGCCACGCCTTCGCCTTCTTGCAGGTCGAGCACTTCGGATACTCGACGAACAGCACCTCTGCCATGCGATTCCTCCTCGGTTCGCTTCCCTATCACGTCGCCCATCATACCAGATCGCACCAACGCAACCCGCGTGCAAAGCCGGTGTGGCGCAACGGGCCCGCCCATCCTTCGCCCTTCCCCCGCAGACCCCTTCGACACGGTGTTGCCCGAAACGCGCCCACCCCCATCGAGAACGAGCGCGCCGGCCTTTCCGACCTATGATGGGCCACCTATAGTAAACCAGGATTGACACGAGCTTATGTTCGCTAATCCTCGACGCCCCACGGCAACCCCGCGTCCGCGCCAACCACAACGCTCAGCACCAATTGCACTCCCAGGTGCCCGCGGACCGCCCCACCAGCCGCGCTTCGAGAGCATCGCCCAAGCGCACATCAGCGCGCCATCCGCATGCCCGCACGCCCGCGAATCGAACGCCCTACGGAAAACGCCTCCATGCCGAAACGGACGCGCTCGCGCGTCCCTTGCTATACTGGTCCCGTCGAACCCCGAACTCATGCGGAAAGGACGCGCCATGATCTTCTATTTCACCGGCACCGGCAACTCGCTCGCCGCAGCGCAGACCATCGCGCGCGCGACCGGCGACATGCTCGCCGACATCGGCGCGTCGTACAAGCGCAAGGACTTCGACTTCACGCTCGAGCAAGGCGAGCAACTCGGATTCGTCTTCCCCACCTACTACTGGACCACCCCCGCCATCGTCGATACGTTCGTCAAGCTCGCCCGGTTCCGCACCGGCAACAGGGAGGCGTTCGCTCCCGGCTACTGCTTCGCGGTCGTCAGCTGCGGCAGATTCGTCGGCAACGCCGCGCGTGTCTTCGAAACGCGTCTGCTTGCCAGCCAAGGAATCAACCTGGACGCGTCGTTCAGCGTGCGCTCGGTGGGCAACTGCACGTTCCTCTACGCGCCCGCGCAGGGCGAACGGCGCGAGCAGCTTCTGGCCAACGCCGAGCTCGAAGCGCGACGAGTGGCCGAGCGCGTCAGGCAACGCGAACGCGTGCATGCCGAACACCGCAATCCCGTCGGCGTCCTTTTGTCCGCAGCCTTCGAGAGGGACGAGAAACCGTGCCCCACGGCCTCGTTCCACACGCTGCCCACCTGCATCCACTGCGGCAGATGCGCCGAGCTGTGCCCCACGAACACCATCACCCTGATCGAGGGCACGCCCCGCTGGGCCGAAATGGGCTGCACCCGATGCTTGGCCTGTCTGCACCGCTGCCCCACCAACTCCATCCAATACGGGAAGCACACCGAAACCCGCGGCCGCTACGCCAACCCCGTCCTCGCCGAAAGGAAGGGCGCATAGGAATGCCCCGTGCTACCAGTCAGTCATTTCGTAGACGATGCCGTAATCCTCTTCGAGCATCGTGAAAAACGAGGGCGCATCCATTGCCGGTATTTTCGAACGTTTGAACCCGCCCGCATCGCGCGTAATGATGTAGTCTGCTTTCACCTTCTCGGCGCATACGGCGATCAGGCAGTCTTCGAAATCGGACCATGATCGCTCTGCCGCTTTGCGAATATCGTCCTCGTCCACCGAGCACACCCTCACAAACGAGAGGCTTTCGAGAAACATGTCCTGAAGCTTCTCAGAGCCGACAGCTCTCCGCAACAGGTAGAACGCATCCGTGTACGATTCAGACGATGCCCATAGCTCGGCATATCCCGTCATTTGCAAAGCGTTGATCAGTTCCCATTGATCGCAAAAAGGCCGCCGTGCCCCGAAGTAGTCCACGAGAACGTTCGTGTCAAGCAAGAGCTTCATACTTCTCCCTCATCGCCTCCTCCAGCAAGTCCTTGTACGACTTGCCTTGCCAAAACGATTCCGGGACAACGCATGTCGCTCGCTCGTTACGATCTCTCAACGTCTGCTTTTGCTCGTCGGTCAACCTTATGACGCGCGGCTTGAGCTCGCGAGCCTCAACCGGCAACTCCTCCCGTTCGAGAACGTATCGGTAAGCGGCATTGACCAGCTCGGTGGGAGTCGAGCCGATCTTCTTGAGAACGGCGTTTCCCTGCCGCTTGATCTCCACCGGCACGCGAGCGGTGACAATGGCATCGTCTCGCTTGCTGCGCGATCGCTTCTTGACGAGCACAGTTCCCATGCGTCCCCCTTTCAACATGATCAGTATATTGTAATACCGTATTACTTTCAAGCAAATTATTCTCGAAAATTCCCCTTGACCACCGTGTGCCTAGTGATTATAGTGTGCATATCGGGTATATACACAATGCACGGTGACCGCAAGGAGGCCGCGCGAGGAGTGCCCGACGCGGAGGAGGCGGGGAACGTGCCCGCATCCTCCGCGGGCGCAAGGCGGGACGCCGCCGAGCGCCCACCGGGCGCGCCGGGACGCCGGAGCGCCCGCGCCGTCCGCGCAGCGGCATCCGCGCACCGCCCATGCGGCGGCGCGGCGCGAACGGCGAAACAGCGCGCTCGCCGAAAGCCATCGGCAAGCGCAGCGAACGGCACGACGCATTGGCACCGGAAAAGGGAGCATCTTGGACATCATCATCTCGAACGCGAGCGACAAGCCCATCTACGAGCAAATCGTCTCGCAGATGAAAGCCCTCATCCTCTCAGGCGGGCTGGACGAGGGGCAGCAGCTGCCCTCCATCCGAACGCTCGCCAGCGACCTGCGCATCAGCGTGATCACGACCAAGCGCGCCTACGCGGAGCTGGAGGCCCAGGGCTTCATCGAGACGGTGCAGGGCAAGGGCAGCTTCGTGGCCGGTGGCAACAAGGAGCTTTTGCGCGAGGAGCGCCTCCGCGCCATCGAAGGGCTGCTCGTGCAGGCCGCCGACGAGGCGCGCGCCGCGAACGTGACCGTCCAAGAGCTCCACGACATGCTCGACCTCATCGCAGAAAGTGACGACCGATGAACGACCTTCTTCGCATCCGCAGCCTGTCGAAGCGCTACGACGGCTTCGACTTGAAAGACATCGACCTGACGGTTCCCGCCGGCAGCGTCGTGGGGTTGGTCGGCTCGAACGGAGCCGGCAAGACCACCACCATCAAATCCGTGCTGGGCCTCGTCTTCCCCGATGCGGGTTCCATCGAGCTTTTCGGCCAGAACGTGGGCGAGCACGCCGACGCGAAGGCCGTCAAGCAGGCGAAACAGCGCGTCGGCATCGTGTTCGACACATGCTCGTTTCCCGAGGAGATGACCGTCGAGGCCGTGGGCCGGCTCATGTCCTACAGCTATGAGGCGTGGAGCGCCGCGGATTTCGAGCAGCGGCTCGCCCAGTTCGAGCTGCCGAAGAACCGCGCCGTGAAGGACCTCTCGCGCGGCATGAGCATGAAGCTGTCGCTGGCCTGCGCGCTTTCGCACGACCCCGACCTGCTCATCCTCGACGAGGCAACGGCCGGCCTCGATCCGCTCGCCCGCGACGCGGCGCTCGACTGCCTGCGCGACTACATGCGCGACGAGCGCCACGGCATCCTCATGTCGAGCCACATCACGAGCGACCTCGAGAAGATCGCCGACTACGTGGTGTGCATCGACGAGGGCCGCATCGTGCTCTCCGTCGAAAAGGACGCCATCACCGACCTCGCCGGCATCGCGCATTGCCGCGCCGCCGAGTTCGAGCGCATCGCGGCCAGCGGGTTCTTCGCCCCGGGCGAGCTGCGCAGCCTGCGCCACCCGTACGGCATCGACGTGCTGGTGCCCGACCGATTCGCGTTCGCCGAGAGCTTCAAGGGCATCGCACTCGACAAAGCGGACATCGACACGTACCTGGCCCTTATGCTGAAAGGAGAGGTCCGATGAAAGCCATGGTTGTATCCGACTTCATGATCGCCAAGAAATACCTCATCCAGCAACTGATCACCGCCTCGATCGTCGGCGTGTTCATCGCCATCATGCTGGAGACGCCGTACGTGGTCGCTCCGGCTGTCGGCGTCATGATACCCTTCTCGCTGTCCATCGTCATTCTGTCGCTTGACGAACGCGCCGACTGGCAGCAGTTCCGTCTGGCGCTGCCCCTTACGCGCGCCGACATCATCAGAGGCCGCTACGCCAGCCTGGCCCTGATCAGCCTGGCCGGGGTCGTCGGAGGGCTGCTCGTCACCTTCCTCCTCGTCGCCCTCGCCCACGCCGTCCCGAGCGTGCCGCAGCTCGCCAGCCTTCTGGCGGGCTACTCCTGGCAGGCGGTTGCCTTCGCGTGCGTCGCCAGCTTGGTCATCATCCTGCTTATGCTCACCCTCATCATGCCCCTGTTCTCGCGGTTCGGTATGACGAAGGGCGTGCGCTACCTGCCGCTCGTCGTCGTCTTCGCCGTCGTCATCGGTTTCCAAGTGGGCGGCAACAGCGTTCCGGCAGAGTTCCTGAGCAACGTGAGCGATCTGCTCGAGACGCCCGCCGGAACCGCAGCGGTCGCCGCCGGGACGCTCGCCGTCGTTGCAGCCCTGTACGCGGCGTCGGCCGCGCTGTCGGTGAAGCTGTACGCCAAACGCGAGCTGTAGCGCCGAAAACGCTGCGGAAAGGGAGCCTCATGAAAACCGCCGTGCTGTCCGACCTCGCCTTCGCAGCGCCCCGATTGCGCACAGATGCGATCCGGTGGACGATCGTGCTGCTGGCAACCGAGCTCCTCCTCGTCAACTCACCGTCAACCGTGCTCCTCGTCGCCGTGCCCGAAACCCTCGCGCTCATCCAGGCGCTTGCGATCGACGAGGAGCGGTGCAGCTGGAATCGCTTGCGCCTCGCGCTGCCGATCACGCGCGCAGAGGCGGTGGCAGCACGCTTTGCCGTCGCCGCCCTCGTCGCCGCAGGTGCCATCGCGCTAACCGCCGGAACGAACCTCCTGGTCGCCGCCCTTTTCGCAGCAGTTCCAACCCTCGGCGAAATCGCCATCCTCCCCACCGCCGCAACCGGCATCGACACGACTACGCTCGCGCTGTGCTGTTGCGCGAGCATGTCTTTGGCGCTCGTCGCGGCGGGCATCGTGCTGCCGCTCATCGCCTGGCGCGGCAGCACGCTTGGCGCGTCGCTCGCCATGTGCGCCCTCTCGATGTTCTCGCTTTTGCTGGCCATAAACGCAAGGCCGCCTCTGCCGGCTCCTCCCGCGCTGCTCGCAGCCGGCTTGCTCGCGGTTGCCGCCATATGGTTCATAGCCTCGGCAGCGCTCGCCACGCGCATCTTCTCGAGGCGCGAGCTGTGACGAAACCGCCCGCGAGCGTCCCGAACGCTCCCGCGTCGACGCGAAAGCCCTTTTCCTTGCGCCCCTCGCTGCACCGCCATCGCCAAGCCCGTTTCGCCACAGAGCAAGCGCGCGTGGCGCCGCTTCGCGAAACCGAAGCCTGCCCGCCGAAACCCGCCGACCACGAAAAGCCGCCACCTTGCAGAAACGCAAGGACGGAGCAAGCGGCGCGTAAGGCAGCGGTAAGGTGCGTCTGGTTTACTGGCTTCAGAGCGAAAACGCGTCGCACCAACTGACGAGCCCCGGTGAGGAGGAGCCATGACCGCGAAGTCCCGTTCGACCGCAGGCGTGATCGCAGCGATCGTCGCCCGCACCTGCGCGGTCGCACTCATCCTCTGTTTCCTCGTCGCGCTGTACTTCACCGCACGCGGATTCAACGTGTATCGGGAGGCGCTTGAGCAGATGAGCCTCGACGACATGGCCGCGCGCATCGAGCAACAGGCGGGCTTCACCCCCGTCGACGAGCTGCCCGACCTCTACCTGCAAGCCACCGTCGCCGTGGAGGACCACCGCTTCTACGCGCATCCCGGATTCGATGCCGTCGCCACAATGCGCGCCCTCGTGAACAACCTGCGCGCCGGCGCCATCGTCGAGGGCGGCAGCACCATCACGCAGCAGCTGGCGAAAAACCAGTACTTCACGCAGGAGCAGACCATCGAACGCAAAGTAGCCGAGGTGTTCATGGCGCTCACGATGGAGCAGCACTTTTCGAAGCGAACCATCCTCGAACTGTACGTGAACTCGATCTACTTCGGCGATGGGCACACCGGCATCGGCCCGGCGAGCGAAGGCTACTTCGGCAAGAGGCCCGCCGACCTCACCGCCGACGAATGCACGCTGCTCGCCGGCATCCCGAACGCCCCGAGCGCCTACGCGCTCTCCGAGCACTCGGAGCTCGCCCGCAAACGGCAGGAGCACGTGCTGGAGAAGCTTGTCGCCTACGACTATCTGGAGCGCGGCGACGCGCGCCTCATCGTCGCACGAGCTGCCGCGAAAGAGCTCCCCGCCTGGCAAGATGCGTAAGGCGAAGGTCGCAGCATGCCATCGGCACCTCGCCTTGCTGGACAACCGAGCGTCCCAAGAGGCCCTCGCCATGCCGATTTGGGGGCTTCTCGCCAGCTCAGCACGAGGCTTCCGACCCCGACGGCCCGTCTTCCCCAAGATGCCGGAGGATTCCGATTTCGCCTCGTGCCAGACCTCCGATTGCGCAAAATTCTTCGTTTGGCGAACGTACGACCGAACCGCCATCGGCCCACGTCCAGCCTCCTGCGCGCGACATCCTCTCGGAAAGCGACCGCATTCCGAGCAAGGAGGGCGCAGAACGGTCGCGCAATCCGGGTGCAGCGGAGAGAGCTGGGCTCCGGCCGGACAAACGTCGTCGCACCACGAAGCACCCTTTTGCCGCCGAACCGTTATCCGCGCCTCGTCTGCGCCCTCGCCCTCCAAAACGACCCGCCCGACTTCTGGAGACGCGGTGGGCAGAAGGGACGGTCGCGAGCGCTCGGCCACCGTTTTGCTAGGATGCCCCCATGAGACGACCGACGAAACGAACACCTCCCCCTCGCGGAGCCTCCCGGCCCGCCTCGCGGGCCCGCACGTCCGCATCCACCCTCCCCCGCGCCGCCGCGCGCGCGGCGGCGATCGTCGGCATCGCTGCGCTCATCTGCCTTCTCGCTGTCTTGGGAAGATGCGGCACGTTCGCCGCCGACGAAAGCGCTTCCGCACCCTACGCGAGCCCTTACGATTGGACGGCCCTCGAACGCGCCGCCGACCGACTGGCTTACGTCGAGGACGGCGAGGTGCGCTCCCAGCTGGGCGTGGACGTGTCCGAGCATCAAGGCGCGATCGACTGGCAGGCCGTTGCCGCCGATGGCATCGATTTCGCATTCGTGCGCGTGGGCAACCGAGGCTACACCGAAGGAGCCCTCTACGCCGATGCGCGTTACGCCGAAAACCTCGACGGCGCCGAAGCGGCAGGGCTTGCGGTGGGAGCATACTTCTTCTCGCAGGCGACCAACGCGGACGAAGCGCGGGAAGAGGCCGATTTCGTCGTGGACCTTCTGGCGGGCCGCAGCCTCGCACTGCCGGTGGTGTTCGACCACGAGCCCGTCTCCGACGGAGCCGGACGTGCGAACGATCTGGACAGGCAAACCCTCGCCGACTGCATGGCGACGTTCTGCGAGCGGCTTGAAGCGGCGGGATACGACACGATGGTCTACGGCAACAGAAGCGATATGGCGCGCTTCTGCGCCATCGACGGCACGCAGGCGGCGGCCGAGCGGTTGGACGAGGCGCTCGGCCATCGACCGGTGTGGTTCGCCGAGTACGACGCCGCCGTGCCGAACGCGCAGTTCGACTTCGCCATCTGGCAGTACACAAACGACGGCAGCGTGGTCGGCATCTCGACCGCCGTCGACCTCGACCTGCTTTTGCCCGCCGCCCCATAGCGTGTCGCATCCGCAAGGGCGTGCTCGCGAACCGTGCAAGCGGAGGGCCGAGCGCGGACGAACCCGTCCGAGCGCCGCCCCGTCGCAACCGGCCTCGCCACCAGAAGGCTGCCCCGTCCGCGACCCGCCCCATCCAATACCAAGCTCCGATAGCGAGCAGCTTTGAAATCGGAGGCGCTCCGCTGCCCCATCCCGCCGCAACCATGAAGGAATCCGTCCGAAACCGCGAAGGCTTCGCAAACCCTCTGCGGGCGCACGATCCCTCGATTTCGGCGCGCTCGCAACGCCAAGCCGAACCCGCCTCTCGTTGGCGTGGACAGACGGCTGTGCTACACTGGCCCTCACGCATCCGATCCATCGACGCAAGGAGTCGCGCCTTCATGGCTGGACAGTCGCAACCCTCCCTCTAGCAACCACCTCGCAACCCGTCCTTTCGCGCACTTTGCGCGGCGCAACGCGCTCTTTCCCTTTTTTGGCCGCATTTCCAACCGGAATAGGTGGAGCAACCGCCGCCGCAACCGCATGATTGGAAGCGCCTGAACGTCACTTGCAAAGGAGCCTTGCCATGAACGAATCCCTCGCACCCCTGAGCGCAGCCGGACGCGTGCTGCCGAAGCGATGGCTCGCCGTCGTCGCCGTCATCTTCGCAGGACAGTCGTTTTCGATGATCACCAGCTACGCAGCCGGCTGGGCCGTCATCTGGCACGTCACCGAGACAACCGGCAGCGCCCTCATGCTCGCGGCCGCAAGCATCTGCGCCTACCTGCCCCAAGGGCTCATCTCCCCCTTCGGCGGCGTCGTCGCGGACCGTTGCAACCGCAAGGCCATCATGGTGGCCGCCGACCTCGGCATCGGCATCGTGTCGCTCGGCATCGGCATCGCGCTGCTCGTCGGAGAGGTGACGTTCGCGACGCTCATGACGCTCGTCGTGGCGCGCAGCGTCGGTCAGGCGTTCCACAGCCCCGCCCTCATGGCCTCGCTTCCGCTGCTCGTGCCCGAGCGGCATCTTCTGCGCATCAACAGCCTCATCCAGACGCTTGCGAGCGTCGCGGCCATCGGCTCGCCGGCCATCGGCATATTCCTCTACACCACGCAGGGCCTGCACACCGTCATGTTCCTCGATTTCGGCGGCGCCCTTCTGGCCGTCCTGGGCCTTCTGCTGGCGAAGATACCCTCCGCGCGCGATGCCGACGCCGCGAACCAGCGCGTGCTCGCGAACCTGCGGGACGGCTGGCGCGCCGTGTCGTCGCGGCGCGGGCTGAAGATCCTCATCGTCAGCCTGGTGGCGGGAAGCATGATCATGGCGCCCTGGGGGACGGTGTTCCCGCTCATGACCTACGACCACTTCGGAGGGGGCGGGTTCGAGGCGGCGCTCGTCGAAGCGCTGTGGGGAGGAGGCATGCTCGTCGGCTCCGTCGCCCTGATGGTCTGGGGCGGCGGCAAAAGGCTCGTGCCCGTCATCGTGCTCTCGCTCGTCGGCGCCGGCGCGCTCACCTGCGTGTGCGGACTTTTGCCGCGCGAGGGGTTCGCGGCGTTCGCCGTCCTCACCGGCATTTCCGCCATCGTCTGCGCGTGGTTCAACGGGCCGTTCATGACCATCCTCCAACGCTCCGTCGCCCCCGAAAAGCTCGGACGCGTGATGGGCTTCACCACGGCCGTCACAGGACTCGCGGCGCCTTTGGGCGTGGCCTTGGGAGGCGTGCTGGCAGAGGCGATCGGCGTGGCGCCGTTCTTCGTGGTCGCCGGCGCGGGCCTTGCGGCGCTCGGTATACTCATGTACCTGCCGAAAAGCGTGCGAGCGCTCGACGAGAGCGCGGCAGGAGGAGCCCCCGACCAATCGCCCGCAACCACGTCGACCGACCACGAAGCGTGTTGAAGCATGCCACGAGAAGGAGAATCTATGGAAGAAAGGCAGCCCCCCCCCTCATCGATCTGCTGGTGGAAACGCATATCGATCTGGAAAGGCAAGGCCCCGGAAGCACCGAGACCACGCTCAAAGCACTCGGGTTCCTCGACCACCCCGAGCGCATGGCCAACGCGGCCGATTTAGGGTGCGGAAGCGGCCCGCAAACGCTGGAACTCGCACGTCACCTGCCCGGAACCATCGTCGGGGTGGACATGTTTCCCGCCTTCATCGACAAACTGAACCAAAACGCCCGACGTCAAGGCGTTGCAGACCGGGTGAAGGGCATCGTCGGTTCGATGGACAACCTGCCGTTCGAAAAACAGTCTCTCGATCTCATCTGATCGGAAGGTGCCATCGACAACATCGGCTTCGAAAACGGGCTTGCGCATTGGAGAGCCTTCCTCAAGCGGGACGGCTACGTCGCAACAACCTGCCCTTCATGGCTTACAAGCGAGCATCCCGCCGCCGTCGAAGCGTTCTGGCTGAATGCCGGAAGCAGGTTGGATTCCATCGAGCGCAACATCGAGGCCATGCAGCGATGCGGTTACCAGTTCGTGGCCGCCTTCGCATTGCCGAAAAACTGCTGGACGGATCACTACTTCATTCCGCGCGAAGCCGCCCTTCGAAAAATTCTGGAAAAGCACGCCGGAAGCGATGCCGCAAAGGCGTTCGCCGCAAAGAACCGACATGAGGTGGAGCTATATTCGAAATATCACGAGGCTTACGGATACGTGTTCTACATCGGCAGAAAACTCTAGCGGGCAGGCGGCACCGAGCGCAAACGGGTTGCGAAGGGGCTGCGTCCACCCGCCGCGCAGCGTCCGCACCGCACCGAAAGAGGCATCGTCAGGCCCTCCTCTCGCGCCGAAACCGCCTCGCAACCTCCTACGACCTTCGGGCGCCCCCGTAGGCAGCGTGCTTGCGGTTGCCGTAGGCACTGCCCTTGCGCGCGCCTTTCTTGAGATCCTTTAGCACGTCCTCCTCGCTTGAGCCCTCCACCTGAACGCGCAGCTTCACCACCTGGTCGCGCAGACGGGCGGCTTCCTCGAAGTCCATGTTCCTGGACGCCTCGGCCATGTCGTCTTCCATGGACGATATGATGCGCAGCACTTCCTCGCGCGACAGCTCCGCGAGCTCCTTGTTCACCTGCTCGGCGGTGGTGTTGCCCATCTCGTCGGTCACGTAGCTTATGATGTCGTTGATGGCTTTGCGGATGGTCTGCGGCTCGATGCCGTGCTCCTCGTTGTAGGTCATCTGAATGGCGCGGCGACGGCGTGTCTCTTCAATGGCGAGGTCCATGGAGTCGGTGATCTTGTCGGCGTACATGATCACCTGACCCGACACGTTGCGGGCCGCGCGGCCGATCGTCTGGATGAGCGAGCGGTGGTTGCGCAGGAACCCCTCCTTGTCGGCGTCGAGGATGGCCACGAGCGACACTTCTGGCAAGTCCAGGCCCTCGCGCAGAAGGTTGATGCCCACCAGCACGTCGAACTCGCCGCGGCGCAGGTCGCGCAGTATCTCCACGCGCTCGAGCGTCGCGATGTCGGAGTGCATGTAGCGCGCCTTCACGCCCTGGTCGAGCAGGTGGTCGGTCAGGTCCTCGGCCATCTTCTTCGTAAGCGTGGTGATGAGCACACGCTCGTCGCGGGCGGCGCGCTCCTTCGCCTCGTCGATGATGTCGTCGATCTGCGAGGCGCTTCCGCGCACGATGATCTCGGGATCCAAAAGGCCCGTCGGGCGAATGATCTGCTCCACCTGCTGCTGGCTCACCTTCTGCTCGTAGTCGCCCGGCGTGGCCGACACGTAGATGAACTGCGGCACGCGCGCCTCGAACTCGTCAAAGCGCAACGGGCGGTTGTCCAAGCAGCTGGGCAGACGGAACCCGTGCTCGGCGAGCGTGATCTTGCGCGAGCGGTCGCCCTCGTGCATGCCGCGGATCTGCGGCACGGTCACGTGGCTCTCGTCGATGATGCACAGGAAGTCTTTCGGGAAGTAGTCGATGAGCGTGTAAGGCGGCTCGCCGGGCGCGCGGCCGTCCATGTGCCGCGAGTAGTTCTCGATGCCGGAGCAGAACCCCATCGTCTCGAGCATCTCCAAGTCGTAGTTCACGCGCATCTCCAGCCGCTGGGCCTCGAGCAGTTTGCCCTCGTCCTTGAATTGCTGCAGACGTTCGCGCAGCTCGTCGCGGATGGTGCCGAGCGCGCGGTCCATCTTCGGACGCGCCGTCACGTAATGCGACGCCGGCCAGATGGGCAGCGCCTCGTATTCGTTCAGCACCTCGCCTGTGACATGGTCGATCTCGGCGATAGCCTCGATCTCGTCGCCCCAGAAGTCGATGCGCACGGGGTTGTCGGCATACGGCGGGAACACGTCGAGCGAGTCGCCCCGCACGCGGAACGTGCCGCGTTTCAGCTCGTAGTCGTTGCGGTCGTACTGGATGTCGATAAGCTCGTGGATGACGTCGTCGCGATCCATCTCCTTCTGCTTGTCCACGAACACGGCCATGCCCGCGTAGTCCATCGGGCTGCCGATACCGTAGATGCACGACACGCTTGCCACCACAATGCAGTCGCGCCGCGACAGCAGAGCCGACGTGGCCGCATGGCGCAGCTTCTCCACCTCCTCGTTGATGGAGGCGTCCTTCTCGATGAAGGTGTCCGACGAGGGGACGTAGGCTTCGGGCTGGTAGTAGTCGTAGTAGCTGACGAAGTACACCACCGAGTTGTCCGGGAAGAACTCCTTCAGCTCGCTGGCCAGCTGGGCCGCGAGCGTCTTATTCGGTGCCATGACGAGCGTGGGCTTCTGCACGGCCTCGATGGTCTTCGCCATCGTGAACGTCTTGCCGGAGCCGGTCACGCCCAGAAGCGTCTGGTAGCGCAACCCCTCCTCCACCCCACGCGCCAGCTTCTCCACGGCTTGCGGCTGATCGCCCGACATCTCGAACGGCGACACCACTTTGAACGGCGTCGTGGCCAGCCGCACCTCCGGCAGCTTGCCCTCCATCTCGATGCCCTCTATGTTGGAAAGATGCGCCATGATGCTCCCTCCGCGAATGGTTAGAAGAGCAGTCTAGCACATCTTTCAGAAAAATGAACGGATGTTCGTTAAATGAATGCGTTTTGACACAACTGCCCCCGTCAATCCAAAAGCCACCTCCATGCGGGAACCACATGGACGACGCCCTCGTCCACCGCGATCTCCCCCTCTTCGTCCAGCGTGACAACCCAGCCCTCGCGCACGCCGAGCGCGGCCATGCCCGCGCGCAGGGCAGAAACCTCCCGACGGCGCGTCTTCTCCTCCCGCATGCCGCACGTCACCTGCACCAACTCGGAGGCTTCGCGCACAAGGGCATCGCCCACCACGAAATCGACTTCATGTCGCGCGCCGTCCCGCAAAAGCAAACGCGACACCGCCCCCTTGCGCAGAGAGCCCGCATCCCGCCGCAGCTTCATGAACACCGCCGTCTCAAGCCGTTGCGCCTCATCGCGCGCAGCCGCCGACGAGAACGCCATGAGCATGCCGGGGTCGACCGCGTACACCTTGGAGACGGAGCGCGGGTTGTCGGCAAGCACCCGTGTGAACTCGTCCACTTTGAAAAGAAGGTACGCCTCCTCGTAGAAGCCGAGCAGGTTCGACAGCGTTTCGCGCGAGGTGGACACGCCCGCGCTCTTGAACGCCGCCGCGGTCTTGTTCAAGGAAAGCTCGCACGCCGAAGAGGCGAGACAGCGGGATAGAAATTGGGAGGCCAGAACAGGATTTCGCACGTTGTAGCGCTCGATGACGTCGAGGTTGACCGTGCGGTAGGCGTACTCCTGCAGAAGTTGAACCGAATCGGAGCTGGAAAGACGCTGGACGGGCACGAACCCGCCGCGTTCCAGATATGCGGAGAGCGCATGCCGCAGCGACGCGCGCGCCATGGGCCCGATCGCCCGCGAACCGTCGTCCAGCCGCGACCCCGTCTCAACCCCGTGAAAGCGGGCGAACTCCGAAAAACTGAGGGGGAACAGCTCGCGCGAAAGCGCGCGGCCGCGGAACTCGCTTGCCAGATTGGCCGAAAGCATCTTGGACGAAGAGCCCGTCACGTATATGGTCGCCTTCCGCGTGTCGACCATGCGCCGCAAGAACGTGCCCCATTCGGGCACCTCCTGGATCTCGTCGAAGAAGAAAAAAGCACCGTCCCGCTGGGCGCGGGGACGCAAGGAGAAGAACGCTTCGACGACATCCGAGAGCAGCTGCGGCGTGTAAGGCTTGAGGCGCTCGTCCTCGAAGTTGAAGTAGAGGATGGATTCCTGCGGATAACCCGCCTCGACGATCCGGTGCATCTCCTGGTAGAGGCGGTAGGTCTTACCGCAACGCCGCACGCCGGTCACCACCGTGGCGAGGTTGCCGCGCGCCGGCTCCAGGATATCGCCCAGCGACAGATCGCGCTCGAACACGGGCGGGATGCCCTGCTCGAAGAAATCCCATTGGGCATTCCAACGTTGGCGAGCCGTCCGTCACAGCAAAGGCAGACGACACGCCCGGCTCCCGAATAGCGCACGCTTTTGTGCCTGTGCGCTGGAAGGCTGGTCGATCCGATCAGAAGGAGCGATCCGAAGACGTTTCCCGCCTCACCGAGGCAAAGACGACAATTCTTCGGGGCCAAAGTCTCGGCGGGCATGCGGTCCCCTATCGCGCGCGACGGACTGGAATCGCTTCCCTCGGTATTTTACACCCTTTCCGCGCTTCGCACCGTTCGCAAGCAAGCACGATGCTATTTAAAATATCTGAAGCTATCGATCTGCACGGAACGCAAAAACTATCCGACCACGCCCTTCGTCCGATACAGCTTGACGAATGCCACCACCACAGCGGCGGCCATCAGCCCGTAGGTCGCCAACGAGGCGAACGCCGGACCATACACTCCAAACGGCGGTATCAACATGCAATCGAGAACGGCTTGCAATCCGATTCCGCAGAAAGACACGATCATGTTTATCTTGACCCGACCCATCGCTGCCAGCAAATTGGCAGTTGTATAGCGAATCCCATTCGTCAAAACGCCTGCGAGCAGAAGAACGCCCATCAAAGGCGCAACCGAAACGTATTCCGCACCGTACACAACCTCGATCACGGGTACGGCAAACACCCCGAGAACCAGCGAGGCTCCTCCCATCAAGACGGAAACCGCCATAAGAGTGAGCTTGTACGAACGCCATACCCACAACCTATCGCGCTCATGCCTTATGAAATACGGGGAGACGAACATTCCCACCGACGATGACAGTATCGCAAGGGCCGACGGCGCAATATACGCAACTTTGTAATCGGCCACAACCGCAGCATCCTGCGTAAAAAGACCGAGCAGAAGAATATCGTTTTGCAGAAAAAGCGCCCAGAGACCATTCGTTACCATATATTGAAGAGAGTAACCGCGCATCTCTCTTCTCTCTTCAATAGAAACCGCCGAAGAGCCAACCCCTTTGAACACTCGCAAGAAAAAGAACGTTAATGCGCCCGAAGCAATTGCGGCATAGGCGAGAGGAACGGAAGCGACGCTCCCCCACAACCCACCAGCCATAGAACATATAACCTTGAGAGAAATAACCAAAAAAGCCGTAGCTATCGCCAAGACAGCGTACGAGCGGTTTTCGAAAAGCGATCGCAAGCTGAAAGAGCAGCCATCCACGAGGAATTGGAAAGGAAGAGCGAGCAGCATCAGCGGCAGAAGCCATGCCGCAAGGGAGAATTCCTCCGCATGGGGAACGAAATGAGCCGCAACGCCAAACACAAGCACTATCGCCACGTTGATGATAGTGCCTTGACGCAAAATGTAACTGAATACACCCTTCTTTTCTTCCGGACGCTCTTTCGTCACCATCCATCGATACAGGGCGTTATTCAGCCCCAGCCCTGCAAGGAGATATGCGTAAGCGTATAAGTTTTCCACATAACCCAGCACGCCATAATCCGCCTTGGAGAGAATGCGCACAAGAACAATCGACCCCAGGAACGCAGCGAACTTAGAAAGGAACGCCCCTGCAAACACATGCACGGCGCCCCTTCCCCTCAGAAGGCTCGAAAGCCGACCCAATTCTTTGAATGCGAAGCTCAGTCGCAAAACCCTCAAGAGAGAACCTCTTATCTGCCCTCTCCAACCAGCGCCTCCGCAAGCGCCCCGGCTGCGCGCTCGCATTCCTCCCGCATCAGATACGGCCCCATCGGCAGACTCAGCACGCGGCGGCAGAGGCCCGCCGCCACCGGGCAGCCGCCGGGGGCGACGAGGTGCGCATCGGAGAACGCCGCCTGCTCGCGCATGGGCTTAGGGTAGTACACCATGGTGGGCACGCCCTCTTCGCGCAGACGCCGCTGCACGGCGTCGCGATCCGCGTCGCCGGGCAGCGCCACCGTGTACTGCGCCCACGAGCTCTCCAGCCCCTCGGGAACGCGGGGGAGCCGGATGCCGAAGCGCCCCTCGACGCCCTCCAACAGCCTGCCGTACCACCGCGCCCGCTCGCTCACGGCGCGCACCTCACCGGGAAAGGCCGCGAGCTTCACGCGCAAAACAGCCGCCTGCAGGGCATCGAGGCGCGAGTTCATCCCCACGCGCACGTTGTCGTACTTCATCGAGCCCTTGCCATGCACCGCGAGGCTGCGCACAAGCGCGGCCCACTCGTCGGAATCGGTGAACACCGCGCCGCCGTCGCCGTAGCAACCGAGGGGCTTGGCGGGAAAGAAGCTCGTGGTGGAGACGTCGCCGAACGAGCACGCCATGCGGCCTTCGACCGAACCGCCGAAGCCCTGCGCGCCGTCCTCAAGCAGAAGGATCCCTTCCCTCTCGCACTCCGTGCGGATCATCGCATAGTCGGCGGGCAGCCCAAACAGGTCGACCACCACGACCGCCCGAGGAGTCAAACCCGCCTTCCGCGCCGCTTCGCACGCGGGGCCGATCTGCGCGGGATCGATGTTGAACGTGGCCTCCAACACATCGGCGAACACCGGAGTCGCGCCGACGGCCGACACCACCTCTCCCGACGAAAAGAACGTGAAATCGGGAACGATCACCGCATCGCCCGGCCCCACACCCCACGCCATGAGAGCCAGCTGCAACGCATCGGTGCCGTTAGCGCACGTGATACAGTGGCGTACGCCAACGTAGGCGGCCAGTTCCTCCTCAAGCGCGGACACCTCCGGCCCGCCGATGTAGCGCCCATCCGAAAGCACGCGGGCCACCCCCGCATCGATCCCGTCCTTCAGCGCAGCGTACTGCGCACTCAGATCGCGGAACTCCATAACAGCATTCACCTCTCCCAACACGTCTTTTCAATAGCCAAAGCAGACGAAACCTTCATCGCGAACCCGCCCGAAAGCCTCAAAGCGAAATCCCACGCATCTCTGCCAGGCCATCTCCGCGCGCCTCGTAGCGACGGCCGCATTCAGGGCATTCCAAACTCCAAGGCAACCGGACTCCGCATTCGCACACCCATCCTCTGATTCGAGCAGGAACACCAAGCACAAGCGCATGATCGGGAACGTCCGAAGTCACTACGGCACCGGAGCCAACCATCGCCCACTCGCCTACCGTGTTCCCGCACACCATTGTCGCGTTCGCCCCGATGGAAGCGCCCCTCTTCACCAACGTGCGAACATAGCCTTCCTTTCCTTTAGGATACTTAGCCCGAGGGGTCAAATCATTCGTGAACACACACGAAGGCCCGCAAAACACATAGTCCTCCAATTCCACGCCCTCATAAACCGAAACGTTGTTCTGGATTTTGCAGCCGTTTCCTATATGCACGTTATTAGCTATGTTGACATTTTGGCCAAGCGTACAATCCCGTCCAATGCGCGCACCTGACTGAATATGACAAAAATGCCAGATGTTCGTACCGTCACCAACCTCTACCCCCGCATCGATGCAGGAGGTTTCATGAACGAATACCGCCATCATGCAGCCCTCCGCTCGCAAGGGCATGCACAACGAACGATAGTTGCCGCGAACCGTCCGGCAATTAAGCACTCATGCCCCCCCCCTGCGCAATTTCCTGACTGCAGTTTCAGTCGTGCGATCTGCTCCTCGGCCTCCATGCGAATAACATCAGGGGCAAACACTTTGCGAATGCGAAAGTACAGCTCGGGCGTTCCACCAAACTCGCGAAAGCTTTTAGAAATTCGCTTTATAACCGATCCTTCAAAATCGTATTCGAGTCCTTTCTCGTGAGCAAACTTCATCCCCTCCCATATGAGCGTATGGTATGTCTCAAGATGCATAAGATCGGGTATGCTTCCTCCGAGTATGGAGTACATCGACCTTTCATCCCAAACCAAGAAAAGCACGCTTGCAACTCGACCTTCCGCAGTGCGCATGCACATAAGCTGGCAGCAACCGCGCTCGTCGCATGCGCCAACCAAACGGCAGAATAGATCGGCCTCAAACGGGCATGTCAGCCCTTGCTTCGCAAACACCTTCTCATGCTCGCGATAAAACTCACCTACCTTTATAGCGGTATCCAGTTTTGCGGACTTCGCACCTTTTCGCACTTTCTGGCGGGCATTGGAATCCATAGCCGCCCACATGGCATCAATGTCGGATGTGTCCTTTACGACATAGGAGTAGCGCGGCATCGCCGTGCAGCCGTGCCAGTAGAAGGGCAACCAGTTTTCGAAAGTCCGAGGAAACTGTTGCTCGTAGACCGCAAGGCCCAAAGATTCTATGTGCGCGAACGCCTCGTCGATAATCCGCTCCTCGTTTTTAAGCCGCGCGATGGGCTTGGACCCTTCCGCATGCGAGAACAGGATGCCGTTGGTTTGGGTGAGCGGCGCTTTGGTGATGCAAAGGCCATACTCGCGCTCTTCCAAGTAGTACGGCATGGCGGCCACAACATCCCCGCCCCTTTCGCAGAGCCACACATCCCAACCATCCTTGCCGCAAATGGCATCCATCCACCATGGTTTTGAATAAATTGGCACGTACGCGTGATCGCAGAACTCTGCATAACGACGCTTATTGTTGGAACTCAAAGCCGTCCTCCCACTTCCTCACATCGCCTATCTTCTTAGCCGGCACCCCTGCATAGATACCGTACGCATCCGCATCCCGTACAAGCACCGCTCCCGCACCGACAACGGCGCAACGTCCCACCGTCACACCGGGCAGTATCGTCGCATTGGCACCTATCCACGCCTCATCCCCTATCACGACGTCCCCTTCGCACGTCAAACGCTCCGAAACGTAGGCGAAGGCGTTGATCTCGTCGCCGTTGTTCGCGTTGCTGCTCGTCACGCACGTCACATTAGGGGCGATTGACACATTGCTCCCGATGAAAACATGCGTATCCCCTGGAGAATTGGGGACGGGGAAGAAACCCAAGTTCACGAAAGACGTGTCATCCTTGAATACGACCCCTATGCTCTTGAGGTATTCTCGGCGCACATAGGCGTCTGGATAGTACGTCGCAATCCATTTCCTGTAAGGCAGCGGAACGTCTTTCACGGACGACACAAGTCTTTCGCGAGCCTGAACGGGATCCTCTTCAAGGTCGAACGGAAGCATCATCTAAAACTCCCCCGCCATGTCAGTGCTCGCGAAATCGCCGAGCGGCAGCGCCACGGGCAAGCCGGTCTTCTGGCTCTTGTAGATGGCAAGCACCATCTCCAGCGCATCGCGACCCGCCTTCGCATCCACAGAGGGCTCGCGGCCCTCGCGAATCGCCTCCACCACGTCGGCGTAGAGCGCGGCGTGACCGTTGCCGTAAACGTTGGAGGTCTGCTCCGCAAGGCCCTTGTTCTCCGCGTCGGCCTCCGTCTCGTCGGCGAAGTCCCACACGTCGATGTTGTTGGTGGACGTGCCGCCGATCTTCACCGTCCCCCTCTCGCCGAACAGGTAGAGCGCCTCCTCGAGATTCTTCGGATAGACGTTCACCGTGCCCTCGATCGTGGCCAGCGATCCGTCGGAGAACCTCACCACGGCCAAGCCCACATCCTCGGCCTCCAAGTAGCCGTGGAAGCGCTGACGCGTCTGGGCGTACACCTCCACGGGATCGCCCATCATCCAGCGCAGAAGATCGATGCCGTGAATGCACTGGTTCATGAGGCATCCCCCGTCCTGGGCCCACGTGCCGCGCCACGGCGCCTGGTCGTAGTAGCCCTTGCCGCGATTCCACCGCACGTGAATGGATCCATGGCTCATGCGCCCGAACCGGCCCGCCTCGAGCGCCGCGCGCGTCTTCCGCACCGCGACGTTGAAGCGGTTCTGATGGCAGGCCGACACCCTCACGCCCTTCTCGGCGGCGCGGCGCACGATCTCTTCGGCGTCGGCCATGGACAGCGCGATGGGCTTCTCGATGACGAGGTGCTTGCCCGCGTCGATGCAGTCAAGCGCAATGGCCGCATGGCTGCCGCTTTCGGTGGCGATGGCCACCAGTTCGATTTCTGGATGCTCGGCGAGCATCGAGCGGTAATCGGCGTAGCGCGCAGCTCCGGGGAAGTCCCCGCAGCCGGCCTTCTCAAGCATGACATCGAACTTCGCCTCGTCGATATCGCAGAAGGCAACCACCTCCAAGCCGTTCTTAACGGCGGCCTTCACGTGGTTGACCGCGATGCGGCCGCATCCTATGAGCGCGTATTTCATATCACAGCACCTCGATGTTGTCGCGGGGCGATATGCCCTTCATGGCATTCTTCGTATCGAGGACGGCTTTCGCATGCCGCTGCACAAGCCCGTAATCGACGTTGGTGTGGGCGCAGGCGACCAGAACGACATCGGCCGAGGCGATCGCCTCGGCCGACAGCTGCGGAATCGAGTTTTTCTCTTCGTCTTTGTAGCGGTATCGCGGCACCCACGGGTCGAAATAGCTCACCTCCGCCCCACGCGCCTCAATCCGCTCGATCACGCGCAACGCCGGACTCTCGCGGTAATCGTCGATGTCCTGTTTGTACGCCACGCCCAAGACAAGCACCTTCGAGCCCCTCACGGCCTTGCCGTCGCGGTTGAGGATGCGCGCCACACGCGAGGCGACCCACTCGGGCATGCCGTCGTTCACCGTCATGGACGCTTCGATCATCGAGGTGTGGAAGCCGTACTCGCGCGCCTTCCAAGACAGGTAGTACGGATCGAGCGGAATGCAATGGCCGCCGAGGCCCGGGCCGGGATAGAAGGCCGTGAATCCATAGGGTTTGGTCTTGGCGGCGTCGATGACCTCCCACACGTCGATGCCCATGCGGTCGCACAGCATCGCCATCTCGTTGACCAGCCCGATGTTGACGTTGCGGTAGGTGTTCTCGAGGATCTTCTCCATCTCGGCCACGGCGGGGCTCGACACCCGCGTCACACCGCCCTCCAGCACCGCCTCGTACACCGACGCGATGCACTCGAGCGCGTCCTCGCCGACGGCCCCCACCACTTTCGGCGTGTTCTTGGTCTTGTAGATGAGGTTGCCGGGATCCACGCGCTCGGGGCTGAAGCCCAGGTAGAAGCCCTCGCCGCACCGCATGCCAGAGCCCTCTTCCAAGATGGGCTTGATAAGATCCTCGGTGGTGCCGGGATAGGTGGTGGATTCCAGCACCACCATCGCACCTTCCTTGAGATGCGGGGCCGCCTCCCGCGCCGATGCCTCCATGTAGGAGGTGTCGGGCTGCTGGTGGGCGTCAAGCGGCGTGGGCACGCAGATGGCGACGAAATCGCACTCGGCAATGCGGGAGAAATCGTCGGTGGCCTCCAGCATGCCGCCCGCGACGAGCGCGGCCAAGTCCTCCTGCACGACGTCGCCTATGTAGTTCTCGCCGCGATTGACCATGGCCACCTTCTCGGCCTGCACGTCGAAGCCGATCGTCTTGAAGCCGGCCCTGGCCTTCTCAACGGCAAGCGGCAGCCCCACGTATCCAAGGCCCATCGTACCGCACACAAGGGTGCGGTCGGCGATAGCCTTTTTAATATGACTGATATTCATAGTTTCTCCTCTTGATTGAACCGCCCTACCCAATTTGAAGCACCATCGGCGCTTTTTGCGCACGACCGAGGTTCAAGCGATGTCCTCTCCACTCTCTGCATTCGAAAGACACTAAAAAGAGATCCCAAAGCAAACATAATCGTCACATCGCTCAAATAGTTTCCCCCCGCAAACGAAGCAACGAGTCCAGGCAAAATAAAAAGGGTGGCAAGCATAGTCTCCGACGCCACTCTTCGACGCGCTATCCGCACCAAAACGATTGCATTTAGGGTCAAAAAGCCTAGCAGCAAAGCGCCACCAAAAAGCACTCCGTACTGAACGAGCAATTCAATATAAAGACTGTGGGCGTATGTGCCCGAAAAATCCGAAACGGCGTAATTCGCCCCGGGATAAATCGCGTTATAGTAATCGGCAAACACGTTTCCCCAGATAATATTGTCAGCAAAAGCACCTCGAATCGATAGGGGATCTGATGCTACTACCCCCAAAAGATATTGGTAGCCCTCACTTCGAATGTCCGATTCGAAAAAGGCACCCGAAAGAAGCAATTGCACGCTCCGAGATCCCGGGAACTGGCTCCCCAATATCTCGAAAATTTCTTCTTGCCACATGAACGCGAGCGCACCAGCCAGAATCATCGCGCACGGAATAAGAACGACTGCACGTGCATCGCGTTTGCCGGGCCGAAACACCAAAAGGAAAACCACGGCAACAAGCATTTCCAAAGCATGTCTTCGCGACCCGAATATTCCGATGAGGCACATCAGCGCAATTCCGATAACCAGCGCCTTTTTATCTTTGTAGAAAAATAATGCGGCGAAGCATCCTAGCGCAGGAAGGAACACATCATCTGACATGGTTAGGTAATTCACGGACAGCTGATCTTGGAAAAGGATGCAGATACCGCAATAAAGAAGGGCTATCCAGCTCCACTTCGCCAAAATCATCGAGAAACGCCTGAGCTCCAACAAATAAAATCCGATGTAGAAAGCCCAAACAAGTCGCAGAACGATGAGAGGAGCCCCATCGACGACAAGGCTTTCCACCCCCGGCGTAAACCACAAACCAAGCGCCAATGCGACAACATAGCAAAGCAAAACAGCAATCGGAACCACAAGGCGCTTTTCCTTTGCTGCCTTTAATGCGAGAAGGGCGAAAGGTAGGCCGTAGAACAATGTGTAAAGCAAAAAATTCACTGCAGCAGAAGCTATTCCCAAAACATCTTGCGCCGCAAGGATAAGGTGAAGCAAGAGCGGTGCATAGACGAAGAAGGCGAATAACCGCTCTTCCCCTGCCGCACAGTGAGTGCGACCAACTATTTTCGTTTCCGGATTCACGATGCCCCTTGCGAGAGGAACCTTCGCGCAAGAACCTTGTAATCGAGCATTCTGCCCGCAACGTCGAATGCAGACCCCTGGAATCTCTCAAGAAATCCCCCGTCGTTTGCAATGTGAAAAATCAAATCCGCAACATCTTCAGCAGAGTCCACATACCAAATAGAGTCGCTAAACAGCTCATAATAGCCAGTCCCCTTCCGCACAGCCACCGCGCAATGTGAACACATTGCCTCTTGGAGCGATGCCGACGGCGTCCCAGGCTGCAGATAAACATCAGCTGCGCACATGAGGGATTTGAGGTCCTTCGCATCTGCCCAACCAAGGTAGCGAATGCGAGGATCTTTCTTCAAAGCCGATTCGATGCAGGCCAAAACCTCGCCATGGGCAACTCCGGAGATAAGCAGCTTACAACACTCGGGCAGCCCTCCCTCCTCCCAAACGCGCAGAAGCACTTCCGTCCGCTTCGCCTCAGAGAGTTTGCCTGAATGGAGAAACACGAGATCGGTATCAGAATACCCCAGATCCACCCGCTTTTTAGCGCGCAGCTCATGGTAATCCTTTTCGGAAAGGATGACGCCACCCAAAGGAAACAGCTCCATATCCTCCCTTTCCACGCCATAAAGCTCTTCCAAGAAGGGATAGCATTCAGGAGCTATGCATAAAAGCTTTTTCACATAAGGTGCCGCACGTTGATAGCAATACCTGCCGAAAACGCGGTGCAACACGTTCTTCGAAAGCCAGTTCTTCCCTGAGTTACCGAAACTTTCATGGCTGTCTACGTAAAAAAGTACTTCAGGATGCGATTTCACATAGCCAAGAACTTCGACGATACCATGTCCCCCGTTGCCATGATAAAGAATCGCATCTGGCGCAAACTCATCTAAATAAGCGGAAACCCCTTTGTAGTAACGTAATTTTTTCATGAGCGCATGCGGAGCGAAACGCCGATACGGCAAACGCGTCACTTCGATGCCATCCTCGTTGAAATAGGTATTCGGCTCGACATAAGCGAAACGCCCGTCAACATACGTCTCAGTTGAGGCGAGGATTTTCACCTCGTGCCCGTCGTCCTTATTCATCCGAGGAAGAATGTTTTCCTGGTAACCGCAGTGATCGATATAGAAATTCGCCAGACAGACGTGCAGTATCTTCATGCTTGCAACCCTTAACTAGCGCAGCTTCCGTTTTTCCACCCCCAGCATCACCGCAATCTTCACAAAGAGGCTAATTGCGCTATGGGAATTTTTAAAATCACGCCAAGTGCGCTTTTCTCCGTTCATCCAAGAATCGAACTCTTCCTCAGACACCTCGAGCTTCTTGCAGATATAGCGCTTGTCTTCGATCATCAATGCCGCGTCATACGGCGCTTGCGCAATGCGCTCGAGAGCCTCTTGCCGCGAACGCTGCCCAGCGAGGATGAGGCTCGATTCGTAGCAATGCCGTTTGTCGTAGCCGAAGCGCTGGGGCAGATACCAACCTTCGTAAAAACGAGTAAACCGATTCTCGTAATGCTTCTGCTCGTAGCACTTCCAACCACATTTATCGGCAAGCAGTTGCTCGACTTTTTCTTTGTCGTAAGGCAGGTAATTCAACGGCGCAACCCGTTTGATGCCTTTCAGATAGCCGTAAACCACACGCTTCTTGAACATGTCGAGGAAGGGATACTTTTTCAGACTTCCTTCTCCGAAACGCGCGAATACATCTTTCATGAAGACCACATCTGCATAATAGGTCCACTCCTCGGGCGGCTTTACGCATTCGGTTGCGAAATTGGCTCCCGTGAGGATATACGCATATCCCTCCCTTGCCGCATAGTTGTAAAGAGCCGCAAAAATCGCTTGATCCTGCGGCAAATCTTGATAAGGCACACCAGCCTTGAAAAACGCTATTTGAAGCCTGCGCATCTCATCCCAATCGATGCCCAAGCGCACGGAATCCAAGCCGAGGCTCTCCTTAACCGCACGACTATTCTCGTCGGCCACCGAGAGGTTCCATCCGGTATCGACCTCCACAAGCAAAGGGTTCAGCCCGAGAATTTCCTTGGCGATGTAGGCAACGTATGAGCTGTCGGCACCTCCGCTGAAACCTAGGAGGCAGTCATAATCACCGCGCGCGGATGCTTTGATCTTCGCAGCGATGTCACGGAGCTCTCGCATTCCTCGCTCGTCGGTATGCCAGTTCGGTGCAATAGAGTCATCGAATCCCCGACAAAAATCGCATACGCCATTCTCGTCGAATACAATTTGCGGATCGCTCGTGTCCATCACACAGCGAGAACAAATCTGGTATGGACGGCTTTCTCCCTTTATCACGCCCCCGCTCCCACTCTCCTCGCCTCGCCTGCCCTCGTCCAACTTTCCCACCATCTTATCCACGCGAAGCCTCCAACGCCTTCAGCAAGGCCCCGTGCCCCTTGAATGCATCCTCTATCGCATCGTTTTCTCGCTCGCCGCGCAAAACGCTCAGCATATAGGCGTACTCGTTGCCGAAGCCTTTATCCTGCTTGATCTTGGGAGAGCTCTTTTTCGCGTTGCTATAGCGGGAAAGCCCCACGTAGTTGTTCATCTCGTACGCATTACCCGCACTGAACACGCGCAGCTCTTCTTTGGGATACTTCTTCGACCCCATAGAGGTGTACGCTATGTTCGCGATCGCGCCAGAGGCCATGCGCATGGTGATGAGGACGTTGTCCTTGCAAGGGTAACCGGGTGCATCGGCGAACGTGAGCCTCAAATCGGCAATGGCGCTTCCATCGAGCGATTGGATCACGTCCACCATATGGCATGCCTCTCCGATGATGCGCCCTCCTCCCACAACCTCGTCTTGGGTCCAATGGTCTGAGGGTATCTCCCCCGCATTGACGATGTAGTCATACACGGCGGGCACTTCGGTCGTCTTCAACTCGGAGCGTATCTGGGCAATCGATGGGGCAAACCGTCGGTTCATGCCGCAGAACAGATGCGCCTCGCTCGCGCGGTACGCCTCCTCCACGGCATCGAGCTCATCCAGCGATAAGCAGAGCGGCTTCTCGCAGTACACGCTCTTGCCCGCAGAGAGCGCCTCGACAACGAACTTGGCATGGCTCGCATGGTTGGTGGACACGACCACAAGACCCACATCCCCATCGGAAAGCACCTCGCGATAATCGTTCGTGACATAGGAGAACCTTTCCATCCCCGCCGTCTGCCCCGTGCTCACACCGCCGGTGGTGGCCAAAGCCCGCAGTGCGAATGAGCCGTTTGCCTTCATAACGGGCAGGATGGTGCTGCGCGTGAAACCACCCCCGCCAATGAATGCAACACCCACCTTGCCCGAAGCGGACGCGGCCTTCCTCCGAGCCGCACAGGTTCCACCCGGCACCACCGGATCGAACTTGCCCTCGCGCTCTTTGTATGCAAGGAGTATTCCCAAGTAGCGCTCTTTGTTCTTGTTGGAGGTGATCATCTCGTAGGCACGCTGCGCATCCTCGAAGGGAATCTCATGCGTGATGAGATCTGCCACATCAAGCTTACCGCGATCAATAAGCCGAACGAACTCCTCCACGTTGCGGCCCTCGGTGAAGCGAACGTAGCCTATGGGCAGATCCACCCCCTTTTCTTCGTAGTCCGCTTGGTACCGGCCCGCCCCATAGGAGCGCGCTATGGTGAATGTAAGCTCCTTCTTGTAGTACGGCCTGCGGTCGATGTCCATCTTCGTCACGCCGATCATGCAGATGGTTGCCCGATCGCGCGCGATAGCTGCAGCGAGATCCATTGGATCGTTCGAGCTGGTTGCAGCGGTGATGATCACCTTGTCTACGCCCCGCCCCTGCGTCTCGGCAAGTCCAAGCTCGGCAGCGTTGTCGTCGCTCGAATTGACGAACGAACGCAAGCGCGTGCCGGAAGCGCGGCGATCGGCGATATCGAATCCGAGGACATCGCATCCATACGCATCGAGAATGCGAGCGCAAATCTGCCCGATCAAGCCAAGCCCTATGACGGCAACCGTCTCGCCGGGGCGCACGTCGGCCTGATGGATGCCCTGCAGCGCGATACCGCCGAGCGCGCAGAGAGCCGCTTGGCGAACGTCCTTGAACCCTTCGGGCAGCTTCGCCACGAGATTGCGGTTCACCCGATTCACTTCGGCATGATAGGCTTGCCCGACCATCGCAACCAAGTCGCCCGGAAAGACATCGGTCACGCCTCTCCCCACGGAAACGACGCGCCCCACAGCCGAGTATCCCATAGGCATGGGCTCTCCGAGCTTGTTGAATGCCGCCTCCATAGTGGTGACGACCCCGTCTGTTGAAAGCTTCTCGAGCACCTTTTTCACTTGGTCCGGCCTCTCAAGCGCCTTAGAAACAAGGCTCTTGCTGCCAAACGATGCCAAGGAGCGCTCCGTGCCCGCCGAAACAACCGAATACAAGGTTTCGACGATCAGAAAACCTTCTTTGGGCGTGGGAGCAGGAACCTCGACCTCCCGCATGCTCCCATCATCGACCATGAGGTAAAGCTGCTTCACTGGACAACCCTTCCATTGCCGTCCCCCTCCAAAAGGAGCAGGGAATCCACCGTATCTTCGCCCCGCCGAACAACGAGACGCGCCTCCCGCAGCACTCCGAACTCGGGCGCGTAGACGCACGCCCGCCCGTCCTCGCAACATGCCTCCGCGTACGGGCCCACCATCAGGAACCGCGCCACAAGCGGGACATCCTCGGAGTCCCGCGCCCGCGCGACGGCGCGATCGCGCACGCGCAGCCCCCCTTCCACCAGTTCCACACGGCGCCGCACGCGATTGGCCCGGAAATCGACAGCCTCCCCTTCCAGCCACCGCTCACCGCGCCCGACGAGTCGCGCGCTTCCGCGACGCGCCACGCGATGCTCGCCCCAGCATTCATGCTGCTCGGCATCCCCCACCTGAACGGTGCTATGCGCTTCCGTACTGCGAAAATGACCGCGCAGCACATCCTGATAGGCGTACGTGCCGCCGTTCACGATCCACGGCTCCCCATCTACAAACACTTCCATAGACAACGCATCGCAGTGCGCATGCCCCAATGCGTAGGCAGGCCCCGGAGTGCCGACATCGAAGATCACCTTCACGCAACGGCCTGCGCATTCGCCTTCCATCAGGTAGTACCCGGCATCGGGGAAAGCATCGCGATAGCGCGGCTCGATGCCCAGCATCCGGCGCGCGCACTCCAGCAAAGCATCGCGGCCCTTCGCCACGTTGTCGCCCGCATCGTTGAAAAGAGGCGTCCTGCTCACCCCCCGCTCCAAAGAGTGCAAGCAACCGCACATGTGCCGAATCGCATCGGAAAGCCACACAGGAACACCCGAAGGGCTCTCCCGCAACGCCGCCGCCACCCGCAGCAGACCCTCCAGCACGATCTTGTGATACATCGGGGAGCGTTCGAAGTGCATGCCGTCGGGAAGCACCTGCTCGGCCACTTGCTCCTCCAAAAGAGGCAATGCGGTGGATATCATGGCCTCGTCATCGAAGTAAGCCGCAAGAAGCACACACGCCTTCAAATCCTCCAAATAGTGATTGGCCAGAAGATCACGCTCCGCGTGCTGCGACAAATGCTCTGCCTGCTCGGCCAAAGACGAATCCATCTTTTTCAGAAATGCCTCGTCAGCCTCAAGCTCCCCGCGCAACTCCGCACGCAGTGCAAGCCAGTTCGCCGCGCGCATCGCAATGGGATACGGATCCCAGCCGGCACCTCCCAGTCCACGTGGGTTCGCGTCGATCCAGGTATCCACCAAACGCTTCGCCTTCTCCGCGTACTGCGCCTCCCCCGTAAGCCTCCGCGCATGCGCCAAAGGAAGCAGGTATTCCATGTAATGCAGGTTGTAGCGCCACAGCGGCGTGGCAAGCGGCGCATGCCAGCAGCGCTCCCAATCGACGCGCTCGACATGATGGAGGAGCTTCACCTCGTCGCGCATGAGGGCTTCCACATCGAATCGCGAGAGGAAGACGGGGTCGAAGTCGAGTTCCGGAAGCGCCGGCGCACGTGCGACATCGGCCCGCGCAGGATCGAGACGCGCCTCGAAACCAGGGGAAAGCGGCGTCGGGAGGCCCGCCCTGCGCGCTAAACGGCATGCGACCTGGCGCGGCCTCAGATACCGCGTCGTTCTCGCGTACAGCCCCATCTTACCCAGACTAGGCACGTGCCACCCTTTCTGCCAACGCATCGGCAATGCGCTCGCTCGCATGCCCGTCACCGTAGGGGTTGGATGCATGCGCCATCGCGGAATGGGCTGCCGGATCATCTAGCAAAAGGGAGAACTCCCGATACACGGCGTTCTCGTTGGTCCCCACGAGCTTCAGCGTGCCCGCCTCCACGCCCTCGGGGCGCTCGGTGGTGTCGCGCAGCACGAGCACGGGCACCCCGAGGCTGGGCGCCTCCTCTTGGATGCCGCCCGAATCCGTGAGGACGAGGTGACTCGCCGCCATGAAGTTGTGGAAGTCCAGCACGTCAAGCGGCTCGACGATACGCAAACGGTCGAAACCGTCCAACTCCGCATGCGCCGCCTTGCGCACCTGCGGATTCATGTGGACGGGATAGACGGCCTTCACGTCGGAGCGCTCCTCCATGACGCGCCGGACGGCGCGGAACATGCCCCGCATGGGCGCGCCCAGATTCTCTCGGCGATGCGCGGTGAGAAGGACGAGCCGAGAGCCCCTCGCCCATTCGAGCTCGGGATGGGAATAGCCCTTTCGTACGGTGGTGCGAAGAGCATCGATGCCGGTGTTGCCCGTCACCCATATGCGGTCCTCCGGCTTGCCCTCCGCAAGCAAGTTGCGCTTGGCCGCCTCCGTGGGGGCGAAGTACCAGTTCGCCAGCACGTCAACTGCCTGGCGGTTGAACTCCTCCGGCCACGGCGAGAGCAGGTCGCACGTGCGCAGACCCGCCTCCACGTGTCCCACAGGGATTCGCAGGTAGAACGCCGCGAGGGCCGCCGCGAAGCTCGTCGTGGTGTCGCCGTGGACCAGCACCGCGTCGGGGCGCTCGGTTTCGATCACCCTCTTGAGCTTGAGCAGCACTTCGCAGGTGATGTCGAAGAGCGTCTGACCGGGGCGCATGACGGCCAGATCGCAATCGGGTTCCACGTCGAAGGCGCGCAGCACCTGGTCGAGCATCTCGCGGTGCTGGCCCGTCACGCACACCACCGTCTCGAAGTCGTCAGCGCGCCTTCTCAACTCGCGCGCAAGCGGGCACATCTTGATGGCTTCGGGACGCGTCCCGAACACCAGCATGACTTTCATTCTGCCGCGAATCCCCATTCGTCGTCCTAGAGCTTGCACACGTTCCCGCCCGCGCCCAGCACGTCGCGCGTGTCCAGCAGGACGCGATCACCAAACACCTCGGGCTTCCCCTTGATTTGGGAGTGCCCCACCATCACGATCACCATGTCCAGCCCGTCGAGAAACTCGGCCATCGTGTGAACCTGGCTCGGAACCACATCGCGCTCCACCCACGGGTCGTACACTTTGCACGCTCTCGCTGCAAGATGGCGACGCATGCTCTCAAGCATCTGCAGCGTGGGGCTCTCGCGCACATCGTCCACATCCTCTTTGTACGTAAGACCGTAGATGCCCACCTTCGACACATCGTCGATGCCACGCTCGTCCATGATGTCGGCGACGCGCGCCAATACGAACTCGGGCATGGAGTCGTTCGTCTCTCGCGCGTTGCGAATAAGCCGCGCCAGTTCAGGATAGTCGCCCACCAAAAACCACGGATCCACGCTGATGCAGTGTCCACCCACGCCGGGGCCAGGCGAGAGGATGTTCACGCGCGGATGCTTGTTGGCAATACGGATGATCTCGCGCGCATCCATACCGTCGCTGCGGCATATCTTGGCCAGCTCGTTGGCAAAGGCGATGTTCACATCGCGAAACGTGTTCTCCACCACCTTGGTCATCTCGGCGGTGCGGATGTCGGTGACAACGATCTCTCCCCGACAAAAACTGGCATAGAGCTGCGCTACTCCCTCGCCCACCGCAGGATCATCCGCTCCTATGGTTCGGTTGTTGCCCAGAAGCTCGTTGACCATATTGCCCGGAATGATGCGCTCTGGCGCGTGAGCAAGATGCACATCGCGACCGCATTCAAGACCGCGCGCCGCCACGGCGGGACGCACGAAGCGGTCAATGGTGCCGGGCGACACCGTTGACTCCACCACGATGACAGCGCCCTTGCGCGCCACATCCAGCACACTCTCAACCGCAGACACCACATAACCGGCATCGATCTTCTTCGACTCCTTGTCATAGGGTGTTGGGACGCTCACAATATAGGTATCGCACTCCTGATATTCGGCGGTGAAGCGGATGCCGGCTTCCACAGCGCGGGCAAACAGGTCGTCAAGACCATCTTCCTTGAAGGTGGTGTGCCCGGAGTTGAGCGTATCCACCAATTCGACGTTGCAATCAGTGCCCACCACCTCCACACCATGCGCTGCAAGCATGAGCGCGGTTGGCAACCCGATGTAGCCGAGCCCTATCACGTTAACCATTGAACACCGCCGTTCCCTCTCTTCCTTCCCCGTCTCTCGCGACTTCCACCGCGCGTCGATCAGCGAACGCCGCGAAGCGGTCGCCGTTCAGAACCTCGCGCACGATCAACTCCTCAAGCTTTTCGGCCGCCGTCTGCCGCGAATGCCGGGATACGACAAGATCGCTTGCCCGTCGGCACTCCTCCACCGTCCAAGAACGCGCGAGAACCGCATCGAACGCCGCCAGCAAAGCCGAAGCATCCTCCGGAGGGGCAGACCGGCCAAGGCCGACCTCGTCAAGAACCCGCACCGCATCCCCTTGCGCCGCAAGAAGCACCGGGCACCCGCACCCTAGCGCCTCATAGAGTTTCGTGGGAACGCTGCTCGTCAGCGCAGAGCTGACGAGCGGGACGTAAGCAAGCGAGGCTCGACGAAGAACCGTGAAAGCACCACGCTCGTTTACGCGACCGCACAAAGAGACGTTCGAAAGGCCTTTGCGAGCGATTTCCGCGCGGAGAAGAGACTCCTCCGCGCCGCCGCCAAAAAGCAGGAAGCGCGCATTCGGCCGCGCCGCTGCGATACCCAGCAAACTCGAAAGCCCCTGAGCAAGGCCCAAGTTGCCCACATAGGCGCACACCGGCCCCTCGTCGAGCCGATACGTGCGGACAAGGCTCTCGTCCTCTTCATTCCGCAAAAACCCGACGTCCAAACCGTTGGGAACCACACGCACCTTGGCGGCCAGATCAGCGCTCAGCAGCCCTTCGAGTTTGCGCGCCTTGCCCTCGGTGACGACGGTTACAAGGTCAGCCGCCCGGTAAGCTTTCTCGGCAAGGCGGGAGAACACCCGACCGTACACGCTGTCTGGCGAGAAGCTGCCCATCTCGTAGGCCACCTGCGGCCAGATGTCGCGCACGTCGAAGACGAGCCGGGCCCCTGCCCTGCGTGCGATCCGCACGCCTGCGCTCGACAGCATCAACGGCGGAGAAGTGCATACGACCACGTCGAAGCGCCCCATCCCCTTCGCCGTCCTCACCGCCCCGAAGCGTTCGCTCAAATTGTTCCGCAGCCTGTTGACGACCGTCTTCTCGTCCATCGCAAAAGCGGGATAGTACGAGAGAAAGCGAGGCTGTTCGAAGCCTTCCGAGGCACCGACCAAACTAGTCTCAGAGGCGAGCACCGACACGTCCCACCCCCGTCCAGCGAAATGCTCGGAGAACACGGTGATGCGCTTCGAACACGCGTCGACCGACGGGGCGGCGTGTTCGCATAGGAAGAGGATCCTCGGCGCTGCGACACCCGCATGCGATTTCACTCGCCCGCCCCCTCCCCGCCCTCGCGGTCCACGCCGCGGCGGCTCAGGACGACGGCCACGGTGCGCGCGAGGATCCGCGCGTCGAAGAGGAGCGACATGCTGGCCGCGTACTCGCCGTCCAGGAACGCCTTCTCCTCGTCGGAGACGAGGTTGCGGCCGTTGACCTGCGCCCAGCCGGTGAGGCCCGGGCGCACGGCGTCGGCGTTCAGCGGCGCGCGCAGCTCCACGAGCCGCCGCTCCCGGACGATCACCGGGCGCGGGCCCACCACCGACATGTCGCCTTTGAGGATGTTGGCCAGCTGCGGCAGCTCGTCGAGCGACCATTTGCGCAGGAAGGGCCCGACCGGGGTCATGAAGGCCGCCTTGCCCGCGAAGTCCTTCGCCGGCAGGTCCGGCGGCGCCTCCACGAGCATCGTGCGGAACTTCCAGCACGTAAAGCGCGTGCCGGCCCTGCCCCAGCGCTCCTGGCGGAACAGCACCGGCCCCGGGCTCGTCGCCTTCACGGCCACGGCGCAGGCCAAAAGCACCGGGGAGAGGGCGGCGATCGCCGCCAGCGAGAGGGCCACGTCGAGGGCGCGCTTGACGTGGGCGTAGCCGCGGCCCGGGACGCGCGACAGCGGCGGCCTCGCCGACGCGCCGGGGTGCAGCCGCTCGGCCATGGCGGCCCAGTCGCCCGCGTCGGGCGCGCCCGGGCCCTCGAAGCAAGACGCCTCCTGCGCCCCGTCGGGAACGTCTTCCAACGCTATTCCGTTTTCACCCATGCTCATCGCGTTCGCCCTAGCGGGCCGCTCTTTCCCTACTGCTTCCGCACGATGCCCAATCCCAGCTTGGTTCTGATCGTGCGGCCGAACATCTCCATCTCCAGATACGCCGTCCGCTTGCGGCGGTCGATCTTCCTGATCCATCCCGCGTGCCCCATCAGCGGACCCTTCAGGATGACGACCTGGTCGCCCTCCACCACGCCCTCCGACACGCCGATGACGCGATGCCCCTTCTCGGTGAAGGCGTCGATCCACGCGATCTCGCGCGGCTCCAAGGGAATGAACTTGCCGTCGCTGCCCAGCACTTTCGCGAACGCGGGAACGCGCCGAAGCGCCGCTTGCAGGTCGGACGCGTTGTCGGTCACCACGATCAGGTAGCCGGGGAACAGCACGGACGTGCAGGTGCGCCACGCGCCGCGAATGTGCTTCTGCACCTCGTAGCACGGCACGAAGCACTCGCTGAGCACCCCGTCGCCGGCCATGCGCTCGATGAGCCGTTGCACGGCGAACTCCCGTCCGGCCATCACCTGGACCACGTACCACACACAGGCCTCCTCGCCCGATCTTCCGGTCGCTTTCCAAAGCGTCCGCGCGAAAACCATGGCTTCGCCTTTGCCCGATCAACGGGCACAAGCGAACACTGAGGTTCCGCGACGGCTATTCATTCCCAAGAAGCTGACGAAACGCACACGTGGCATCGATTTCGCGCATCAAGGTATGTCGAAAGGTCGCGCCCTTGCGGACGCGTGCAGCTTCCTGCGAGGAACCCGAAAGCGGGCCGCCCCGCCCTGTCGGCCTCCTCGCAGGAAGCTGGCGCCGCCAACGTCCGCGCGAGTACCCGTCGATCGGGATTCTCGCGAAGCGATGGAATCAAGTTTCAGTCGTGTTTTCCCGATCCCGCCTTCATGTCGAAAAGCCCCTCCAAGACGGCGGTCCAACATTGCGGAAAAGCTGGCTGAAAAAGCGCGCTTGCTATGATACTAGGGCTTCACCGTTCCGACAACTTCCGGAAACCTTCTTTGACGCCCCCCCCCCCACGTTTCCTCCACAATTGGGCGCGCTCCCAAACGGACGCGAACGGACGCAGACGGCCAGACAAAAGACGCGCCGATTCTATATCTCGAAACTCGGAAAAAGCACGGCTCGCATCCTTCGACCAGGGGTTTCGCCGATCACGCCGAGAAGGCCGCACGCCCATGCAAGCGAAATCCCCGGATTCGAGGCCCCGACCGCCCGAAGGCGAACGCTCAAACAGCTCCTTCCCCGCCCCGATAAACACCCGGAAACCGCGCATTCGCCCCAGTCCCAGCTTTGAAACCTCCGCACAAACCACATCTTCGCTTCCGCAAAGCGAAGGCGAGCCTCGCAACGCGAGGAGGGACGGCGCTTCCGACGGCGGCGCACCGCACCCCGCCGTGCCGCAAAGCCCCGGCGACAAGATCTGCGGCACCTCGTCCCGCCGTGCCGCAAGGAGCGACAGCGGCTGCATCCGCGGCACCGCGCCCTGCCGTGTCGCGTCGCCATCTGTGCGGGCAGACCGCGTCGGCAGCGTGGTATACTCTGACCTCGTTGTGAAACGCTGCATCGGGAGGCGGCGACGCCCGCCTTGCCCGAGCGCAGCTCGTCGGAAGGGACGAATGTGACCACCTTGGCGAAGAACCTCCCCGGCCTGGCCGTCTGCCTTGCCATCGCCGTGCCGTGCTGGATCGTCGGACAGCTGTTTCCCCTTGTCGGGGGGCCGGTGTTCGCCATTTTGGCGGGCATGGCCATCGCCGCGGTATGGAAGCAGCCCACGCGCCGCCGCACGCAACCCGGCATCGCGTTCACCGGAAAGAAAGTGCTCCAGGCAGCTGTCGTGCTGCTGGGCTTCGGATTGAACCTCGCGCAGATCGCCCAGGTGGGCTTGACGTCGCTGCCCATCATCTGCTCCACCATCGCCACGGCCCTCGTCACGGCCTACGTGCTGCACAAGCTGCTGCGCATGCCGACGGGCATATCGACGCTCGTGGGCGTGGGCTCGTCCATCTGCGGCGGCTCGGCCATCGCGGCCACCGCACCGGTCATCAAGGCCAAGGACGAGGACGTGGCCCAGGCCATCTCGGTCATCTTCCTGTTCAACGTGCTGGCCGCGCTCGTCTTCCCCTCGCTCGGCGGGGCGCTCGGCATGTCCAACGACGGCTTCGGCCTGTTCGCCGGCACCGCGGTGAACGACACCTCGTCGGTGACGGCTGCCGCCGCGGCCTGGGACGGCATGCACCCGGGGTCGAACGCGCTCGACTACGCCACCATCGTGAAGCTCACGCGCACGCTCGCCATCATTCCCATCACGCTCGTGCTGGGCATCTGGATGGCGCGGCAGGAGAGCCGCGATCCCCTCGCGTCGGAAGCTCGCGAGAACAGCGCGGCCAAACCTGCGGGCAAGCTGGGCAACTTCAGTTTGCGGCGCGCGCTTCCCCTGTTCATCGTGCTGTTTTTGGCAGCCTCCGTCGTCACCACCGCCGCCGCGTCGGCCGGAGCCGATCCGGCGCTGTTCGAGCCGCTCAAGACGCTGTCGAAGTTCTTCATCGTCATGGCCATGGCAGCCATCGGCTTGAACACCGACGTCGTGCACCTCGTGAAGTCGGGCGGCAAGCCCATCCTCATGGGGTTTGCCTGCTGGGTTGCCATCACCGCCGTCAGCTTGGGAATGCAACACGCGCTCGGACTGTGGTAAGGTCGCAGGGGATGTGGCGGCATCCCCGCCCCGTTGTCACAGGAGATGTGACAACATCCCCGTCCCATTGTCACACCGTTGTCACGCTGTCGCCATATAGCAGAGGGCCCCGGCGCTGCCGGGGCCCTCGTTTTCTCACAGCCCTTTCGAGTACTCGGCCCACCAGGCCAGCACCTGGTTGCGCAGCTCGTCGGGAGTGCCGTCGTTGTTGAACACCACGTCGGCCGCCTCGATGCGGTCCGCGTCGGTGATCTGCTGCGCGATACGGCGGCGCACGTCGGCCTCCTCCCAGCCCGCCTTCACCGCGCGCTCGATGCGCATGTCGAGCGGCGCGAGCACCGCCATGACCACGTCCGCGTCGTAGGCAAGCGACGTCTGCCGGTTCTTGAACACGGAATGCTCCACCACAACGGCCGCATGCCCCTCGCCCTCGAGCTCGGCCACGCGATCGGTGAACGCCTCCTCGATGCGCGGGAGCGTGATGCGGTTGAGCTTGCGGGTCTCAGCCGGATTCACGAACGCCTTGGCCGCAAGCGCGCCGCGGACGATCTCGCCGTCGGACCCTAGGATGTCCGCGCCGAACGTCTCGACCAGCTCCCCTTTCACCGTGTCCCACAAAAGCACGTCGTGCCCCACCTGGTCGAGGTCGACATAGGGAAGGCCCTGATCGACGAGCGCCTTACGCGCAGTCGACTTGCCGGCGCCCATGCCGCCGATGATGAACAGCTTCTTCATGCTTGCTCTACCTCCTCGATCATGCCGCCCCCGAGCACGGTGTCGCTCTCGTACAGAACGGCATACTGGCCCGGTGCCGTCGTCGGCTGCGGCGTTCGCATCGCGATACGCACGCCTTGTCCGTTTTGCGGTTCTATGATACACGGTGTCGCGCGGCTTCGGTAGCGCAGTTTCGCCATCGCGGCGCGCGGACCGTCCAGCGTGGCGAACGCCTGCCAGTTCATGCGCCCCGTGCGCACCGCTTTCGCAAGCGCCTCCTCGGCGAACCCCACCACCAGCTCGTTGGAGTCCGCGCGCTTCTCCACCACGTAGTACGGCGCGGCGGCGGCGATGCCGATGCCCTTGCGCTGCCCCACCGTGTAGCCGGGCAGCCCCGCATGCCGCCCGAGCACCCTTCCCGAGCGATCCACGATGTCGCCCGGTTCGCCCGCCGCACCCCGTGCCCGCAAAAAATCGCGGTAGTCGCCCTCGATGAAGCAGACGTCCTGGCTCTCGGGCTTCTCGGCCACAGAGAGGCCCAGGTCGGCAGCCAAGACGCGCACCTCAGGCTTCGTCATGGCACCGAGCGGGAGCGTCAGGCGCGCAAGCTGCTCTTGCGAGAGCAGCGCGAGCATGTAGCTTTGATCCTTGCGCGCATCGAGAGCGGTCTTCACCACGAAGCGCCCGGTCTCCCGAAGCTGCGCGATGCGCGCGTAATGACCGGTGGCCACGCGCGCACAGCCCAGATCGTCCGCAACCGCCACGAGCGCCGGCAGCTTGCAGGCGGCGTTGCACCCGACGCAGGGGCTCGGCGTGAGGCCGCGCCCGTACGCGTCGACGAACGGCGCGACCACCTGGCGCTCGAACGCTCCCGTGCAGTCGCGCTCCACATGCGCGATGCCGAGCCGCCCGCATACGGCGGCGGCGTCGGAAGCGGCAGCGGCAGATGCCTCGTCGTCATGGAAGCGGCAGGTCACCCCCACCACCTCGTATCCGGCGCGCATGAGCAGCGCCGCCGACACCGCGCTGTCCACGCCACCGCTCATCCCGAGCGCGATGCGGCCTTCGCGCGCCATGGCCGCCCTCCTTTCAATTGGCTCCCGAACGAAAAAGCGGGGCCGACAGAGGTCGGCCCCGCTTCGCTCACCCTGCGCGAGAGGTTACTCCGCAGCCTGCTCCTCGGCAGGAGCGTCCTTCTTCTCGGCCTTCTTCTTGGCCGGCTTCTCCTCGGCCTGGATGGACTCGTCCACCTCGATCTCGAAGCCCAACTCGGCCGCAGCGGCCTTCATGGACAGCGAGATGCGGCGACGATCGGGGTTGATCTCCATGACCTTCACCTTGACCTCCTGGCCGGCCTTCACGACCTGGGCCGGGGTGTCGATGTGGCGCATGGCCATCTCGGAGATGTGCACAAGACCCTCGATGGACTGGCCCAGCTCGATGAACGCGCCGAACGGCACGATCTTGGTCACCTTGCCGTCCACGATGGAGCCCACCGGATAGCTCTCGACGAGCTTGATCCACGGATCCTCCGTCGTCTGCTTGAGGCCGAGCG